>Ga0078972_1005386_pt1 | contig 32589 bp, 25 predicted proteins | sample YelNatPaOPGAMG01_FD_67568 | JGI IMG/M metagenome (GOLD analysis project Ga0078972, IMG submission 67568) | Hot spring thermophilic microbial communities from Obsidian Pool, Yellowstone National Park, USA - OP-RAMG-01 (SPADES assembly) (version 2) | ecosystem: Environmental > Aquatic > Thermal...
TCGCTTTTCGTTCCCCCAGCGGTTCATGAGTGTCTCCGAAGTTTCGGGCGAAATTTGCGTAGTACGCTTCATGTACTCTATGCTGTCGATGGATACCTCCTCTTCTTCGATGTGCTCCTTGGCCTCCATAGGACGTTTCCATGCCCTAATCCCTCGTGCGTGGGCGCCCACTTCGCAGCGAGGCGAAAAAGCCGCGAACCGGGGCGCGCGTACGAGCGACCTATAAATGCGTTTACAGCAAGGCGAAAATCCATTCCATTCAGGGGCTCTGGAACAGTTCCCGAGGTGCAGAGGCTGTTTCACTCGCTCGGGTAGGCACTCGCAGGCTGCAGGTCTATAGTCTCCTCGACATGTTCGTCTTCCAGGATACTCAACGGAGGCTCACGCGCTCTGTATATCCGCCCAGCATATTCAAGTCGGCGAAGCGCCCGTCATGAAGAGCTCGTCCATGCCGTCCAGGCTGGTATCTGAGTCGTCATCCGCACGTATCCACGTCATCGAATCCTTCACGCGCCATGGGAATGAATGCTGGCATGATCCAGGGTCGCGCGGCGTAGTTTTCCGCCCATATACACCTTTGAGTTATCCAGGCTGATTTGGGTCGCGAAGCGAATGCTGGCCTCGAAATGCGCAACGTCGTTCGGCTATGGAGCCAAAGTGCCCGCGACGTCGATGAAAGCACAGTGCAGGTGAGGTGTGTCCCGACTACGCTTCGAGACAGTGACGGCATGAAAGGCCATCGATGCCAACGGTGCATCTACGAAGTTGTTCGGTTTCTCAGGGACCCCGATGCACTGGACGTACACGGTCCTAGGCAGGAGGTAAGCGCGCCACTGACGCATGCTGCAAAGAAGCGCATGTTTGCGGACGCGGAATCTGATATCCGGCGGGTGCGGGTGCATTTCGAAGTATCCCTTGCCGACAGTGGTGCCGTAGAATACCTCATACAAACAGCGAAGGAGGGAGTTTCCGAGATCGTATCCCGTGAGATGTAGCGCACTGCTTATTTGGGATGTGGTTTCGTTGATGGTTGGAAAGCGAGAATATTTTGTGTTTCAAACGGAATCGATTATATGAGGTGAGGATTTGAACATACTTTCGGTATGAGCTCTTGAAGAAGTATTCGCACGAAAACTTCCAACTTTTGCGTCGTCAACCGAGCGTAGCGGCCTGGTGCGCCCACGAGTAGCCTTGAAACACGGAGATCGGAAGCGTGCAGAATGCCTGACTTGAGCGTGCAACGCGTAACTAAAGGAAAAGAGTTCAGGCTTCCTTGTACGAATTGCATCATGATATCGGCTATTTTAGGCAACGGTATGTGAGGATATCTCGAATCACCTTGATGCTGGTGATGTAACGAATCCCTTCGGTGCAAAGTCGAGGGAGCCACTTTGAAGAGTCGACCGAGAATCCTAGAACGATGCATGAGTCCTGAGGCCCTCATTGCTGGACTACGAATACTCGGGTCCTGCATCTGAAAATGAGTTCGGGTGAAAAATCGAAATCGAGGAACACAGGCAGCAGCTCCGTGTTCTACTTCACTCCGACATGAGTCCTGAGCGAGCCCAATAGGCGCAGGCTTCCATTAACTATGGAATCGGAGCTGTCGAGGTAACCATAAGCAAGAACTGCTAAACATTCCTGTATCTTCTCCATATTACGTGCGCAACCAAGTAGTAATGAGTCTCACAGGGTTTTGATTATGCTTATGTACCGCCTACGGTCGAAGCATTGTATTTTTATAGGGCATCCCGCTTCCTGGAGCTACTCGCTCAAAGGCTGGAAACTGTTCTGCAACCAGTTTTTATCCATGATACTGCTGGGGAATAGGTTTAAAAGCTTTCAGAGATTAAATTCCATTTTGTTAGAATGTTCGATGCCACTTTTGCGGGAACGTAAACCATATTATTGTGGTTCTGAATTACTTTCCGCGTTCCGGATCCTCTGTTTGTTGGTGTACCTGCGCTTTGCTTGCATATAGAATTTCTGAAATCGCTGAAAGCCTGAAAGAGAATATTGAGCCCAAACACATAGAGGAAGACCCGCTGAACGAAGGCCGGTGCGCAGCATGAAGCGTCATAGCGTGCTCGAGCACCGAAGACAGGCGTCCCAGTGCAGAACAGTGGAAGCTGTTCTACGCCACTATTCTTTTGCATTTATCGTGGTATTCCGTATGTCCAGAGAAAAATCAGAAGGTTCGAAATGGGTTCGCGACGTACTCCACCACAATCGTAGGGGCGATATTGTCTTCGAAGCGGACAGGGCTCCTGAACATATTATACGGGCGAGAGAGAAAATTTGGTTTCGATCTAATGACCACATGCATCATATTTTTGGGCAGACTTGCCTCTCTTTAGTCTAGCATTTATGGCATCAAAAAATAGGCACCATCGGATCCCTTAAAATTGCACATCGCTGGTGCAGTCCAAGGAAGCAACCAATGGTAGTGTGCCGCGCAAGTTTTCAGGGTTTCAGCTGCTACTGGGTGATACTCCTCCAGGCCTGGCCCTAACAAAATGCTCAAGGAACTCAGCTACTTCATCGGGATCTCGAAGCCGCCAAGTCGCTGCCGTTTCGCGTGAATCATCCTCCGTGACGATGATGCCAACGCCGCCGAAGTTTGTGACGAATCTCAAGGCGTCCTCGTCGGTGACGTCATCTCCAACGTAAACAGGCACATACTCACGCTTCTCACGGCATTGAATCATCTCAAGAAGCCACTTCGCTGCGCGCCCCTTGTCCCATTTGACTGCCGGTCGTAGTTCAAACACACATTTTCCGCGGGTTTTTCGGAGACCGTACTTGTACGCAATAGAATCCACAATTTTCTCGATTGTTGGCACATGCGCTGGGTCGCAGCGTCGATAATGGATCGAAATCGAAAGAAGGTTATCCTCTATGCCGATGCCCCGAACAGCGTATCTCTCGGTAAGTAGCCGATCGACCTGACTCAGAAAACTTGGATCGAAAACAGGCGGTGACGACGGCTCTGGCTGAATCGGCAGCGGAGGCAGCAACATGCTCCCCGGTGCTCCACAGTCGTCAATGTTACTGCACGCCATCTGCTTTGGAGCCTGAACATTGGCGGTAACTGTTTCTTGTCCATCTACTCGCCGTTCGGGCTCAGGCAGATCCGATGCAGGCTCTTCGAGGCCGAAAATAGATCGCAAATGCCTCGCGGCTTCACGTAGAACCGGTATGACTTCTTCCGCTATATGATAGCGGAAATATGCATCCTCTGGATCTTTAGTCTGCATCGCATCTGCAAGGGCGCTGATCTCTCCATTCTCCAAAGAACTACCATTTGAAGGACGCGATTTTCGAAGAGGTACTTCTATGTCAAACCCATGCGAACCTGCATAGTATACGCCTTTGATTCCAACAAGTTGTATAATTTTCTCCCGCGATCTACCTGTGACGATGGCGACGGGATATAGTCGCGCTAGCTCTTGTAAAATGCCGCGAACGCGCTCGCCAAGCACAGCGCCATTTGGATCTTCTACGATGGCTGTTAACGTTCCATCATAGTCGAGGAGAAACGCGAACGTGTCTGCACGCTTTAAAAGACTATCCATATGGTCTAGAGCACTTGGTAGGGACTCAGCGCGTCTGCTGATTCGGGGACTTGGTCGACCTCTGTCGAAGCTCCGGGTAGGCTCCATGTTATTGCCAGAGGAACACACAAGCGCCTGTCCAGAATCAGCGAATACCTTTCGCAGAAGCACACAATTGAAGTCCAAACGTGTAGCGATTCGAAATTGGCACGAAAGCTCCACCAGTTTCACAGGGCGCGCACAGTTCAGACGGGTGCTAGACGTGTTCCCAAATGCAAACGACTCGATGCGAGGCAACCGTTCTCAACGATGCCCCAGGTGTTCCTCACCGCGGATAGAGAAACAGAAGCACAGTTTGGAGACGGCTGCTCAAAAAATTGCTCTCTGACTCCGAACACCACGACGGTACGGCAGCGGGCAATCGTAAAAACGTGCTTCCGGAACGTTCCCTTGCTTGCCGGAACTAAAATAGTGTAGCCCGCGGCACTGCGTACAGCGCAGCGTAGCGATCGTTGCGATGGCGAGCGGCTCGTCGATCTTGGTTGAAGCCGCGTTCCGCTCATTTTCGTGACTGCGACGGTGGCGGATGTTACGGCCATGGCCATAGCCATAGCCATAGTAAAAGAGCGCTCCACTTGTGCCAAATTACGCTGGAACACTAAAGTGCTTCCAGTTTTCCTGGGTCTCGAATTTTAGGCCCGCTTTTAAGTAAAAAGCGCCGAATTTCCGAGAACACCAACGAGATCTTACGGAGTCAAGCATAGCACTAGGAATCCCGGTCCTCGATTCAGCGTGGCTTCCTGGGTTTTGCCGCTGGAATTCGTTGTATCACTGGACTCAAGATGCTTCACGACGCCCTCGAACTAGGGATGATTAACTTCCTGTTATCATTATCCTGTATATGAGTGCAAGCCTCCACACGTTTCCTTACCATATGTCTAGCGTGCTCAAGTCATGCATTCTCCAGGATTTCCATATTTCTGGTTCGAGGGGATTCATAGGCGCAGCGATTTGAGCCACTGGATTAAAGACGAAAAATACTTGAAGCTATTCGTTAAAACCCTGTTCATCATTCCATGCCGAAAGTTCAGAAAATGTGGCATATGGAAAGATCAGTACCATTTGAAACACCTATCCGCCTCTCTTTGTGGTCATCCACGCAAAGTCATTCCATAGCAATACCTTAGCGCTCACGAGCTACGTTGCAAGAGGCTCCCGTCCCATTTGTTTACATGAAGAAGGGTCCTGGACTCGGGATTCACGCATCGAATTGATCGCTTGTCTTCGTATATTCATATCAGATTTGCACGATGGAGGCGTAGACAAATCGAAATTGTTGACTTTTCTCCAGCCTGGTTTTTCCTTCCGGTAGGGTTTCGTCATCGACAACATCGCGTTCCCAGTCCTCTGTCAGGTGGAGCAGCGTGCGCTTGGGCGTGCCGCAGACAGAATATTCTCCGAGGGCATCGCTCGGGGCAAGCCCGAGCTCCCAGGGTACGGCGCCATACGCGGAAGCGGACGGGAGTTTGGATCGCATTCTTCTCCGCCTCTCGGGGCCATGTTCGGCGACTTGAAGCAATTTTTCACGCCCCATATAGCGACGTCTGGAGGCGACGTTTTGGTTGACGTATGGGAAAATCTTTCCAGTGCAAAATTTTACCGTTGCGAAGTACGCATCGAGGATGTACATGAAGAATACGAAAATGCAGTTGAACTGTAGATCTCCTAACCAATTGTGGATGAAATCTGGCCAAAATAGCCGAAATGAGCGAAATCGGATCTTGAACGCCACCGCCAGCATCCTTCGACTGCTGAGAACGGAGCCGGAAGGGCAGGAGAGACCGGAGTTTTCAAATCCCGAGACCAGAAAGAGGAAGAGAAACAGTTGCACAAAATCCCATTTATGCTGGAGTTAATGATCGCACGAAGAGATCGACACTCAATAGTGCAAGGTAGAGTGAGATAGATGAATTCGTCGCATGTTAGTCTAGCATGGGTGTATAGGATGTTAATCCCCGCTACACAAGTGAGTTGAGATACTCGGCAAGGCGTCAGCTCTCCTAGATGCAGACGCGAGACGTGCATTTGGTTCGGAGAAAAACCAGCTTTGCACGAATCTTGCTTGGTACGCTTCAGGGAGTCGAGTTTTGATGCGAAGAGGCTAGGTTATAGTCAACTGACCTCAACAGATTATTGCATACATCTAGAAAGGAGATCGAATGCAAAAGGGTCCTAACATGTTGAAAAACCCCGCAAGCTAGCATGCATCAAGATCATTCGGAGATCCTCTCTAGGACGTCAGTGTGGGGCGGTGCAAACCGAATTGCTATTCCTGATTTTTCTTTGTTTCTGTGCATTTTCACGGACTGCAGTCGCGTTACCATCATGGGAAGGCTCTAAAATCCGCAAACGCGAAACAAGCGTGCTGGCATTAAATGCGAACCTGATCCACAGCTATTGCTCTCGCCCTTGTCCAGGATTCCACCATGGATTTCGCACTTAACATATGTGATGTCACCGCCTTTTCTATCTCCTACATCAAAAAGCGAACTATGTGCATATTTTTCATAACATTGATCAATTATAAAAACTTTCGAAGTTAAAATCGGAATTATATGCATTTTGAATGCGTAGTTACGTGATGTTTTCGGGCAAGACTCTTCTAATGCAGAGATTGCCTTCCGGAATGGATGCATTTTTGTGAAGCTCGCGCATCAGTCCTCCCACTCGAAGGACTCGTAAACGGAGCCTTGGTTGTTTGGTCTCGTCTTTTTAGACGAGATCGCGCTGCGTAGACGATATTCGAACAGCATTTTGCGTGAAAGATCTGGTTATCGCAAGTACTTGTATCAGAAAGAGTAGAACGAGAGCTCCCTTGAGACTCAATTTTACCGACTGATACGTGTGGACTTCGCAATTCTTCCCTAAACTTTGGAATTTCATGAGGGAGTTAGCTAGATTGACGGGTTCTTGAAGAATAACGCCATCTGACCTCGATATGTGCCTGCTCCTACGGAAACTTTCCACGTGTTCGTTTGTTTTGCGCAGATGCCATCGCGGAAGTCCCTCACCGTGGACAAAATCTCTTCCATGGCCAACGTCTTTTCTAATATTTTCGATGATCCGTTACCAGAAATGGTACTTGGTGGAAGCGAACTGGTACCGTTCTGCTTTTCGCCGGCGAATACGGTCAGGCGATGGCAAATACTTCGTTGTGAAAGAGATTCCTCTGGTTCTAAATAGGATGACACGTCGTGTTATCGATCAGCACAGCCTGAATGAGCATACAGAACACCCGCAAAAGCAACTCCGAACGCGGTCTGAGGATTCAAGGCATGGTTATTCTGGGCGAAAACCGACAGCAGCGCAATTCACGATGTGAGGTACCAGTATTATTTTCTGAACAGAACAACTCGAATATTACTGGTGATGATCTGTACATATCCAAGCAACCTCCGAGTCCTGACTCGCGCTCCAGTGCGATGCATCAGTTGGCGACGAAGACACTGGCCTCGCAAGCTTGTACGAATCGTTGGATTCTCGCTTCCAATCGGGTCTCAGTTGCCACACGATGAAATTATCGAGCTTCTGTGGCAATCTCCGCAGAGCCCGGGCATTGATCGCGGAGGAATAGCAAGTGCTTTGTGATGAGGACGTTTTGGGCGGACCAGTAGCAGCGTTATCCACGCGAATTCTATTACGCTGAGCTATTCCGTTCAGCACAGTCTCATTTTCCCTCTCGTCTACAGTTTCGAAAGGGCTATCAGACATGGTTCCAAAGCCAGACGGCAATACACCTCGCACGTTGTGCTTCTCCCCGCCGTGGTTCACCAAGAAAAGCTGTTCGTTACTCTCTTCCAGTTTCAAAAGCGTATCAATGGAAACGTCGTTGCCCTCTTCGCAGATAGCAGCAGCCAACTCGGAAGCTAGCATGCTCCCGCTTTCGGCCTCCGAGTAAACTAGAAGGAGCATTTCGCTCATAAATTCGCTGCATTTGGCGCATTCAAGAAATTATAGCTGTGCAGCTCGCTTTTCTTGACAGCCAGTCTTGCCTCTGCAACAGTTTACAGATGCTGAGAATATGGTAGCACGATCCCGATATGGCGATTGTGTTCGATGCGACTTCGCCCAAACGCACTTTTCGGGATTTGTGTCGATGGGAACTATGCATGCAGCGCTCGTCTGGAAAAGCGCCGCGTTTGTGCCCTCGCACCCAAGGCAACACAGATGACGGACAAAGCTTTTAAAGTTTGACAGAACGTTTACATTGACTATTGATTCCAGGTTGTGGGATGGATATTGGCATTCGGGAAAGAGCCCACCATGCTGCGCCCTGCTTCGAAGTTGCATCACGCAGACTTATTCTTGGATATACTGGTCGTTTCATGAGCTCCATCGTTCGCCGAGCCTGCCCTAGTGGCCCACGGTAGCGCCCATAGCGTTTGCGCGGATGCATCGCCGAGACAGAGCGGCTTTGCCATACCGCTGGAGGCGTCGGCTTGAGGCGTGGATCATCCGACACGGGATCGGGATTCATCGTCATAACGTGAGCCTGCGAGCTGCGCAGAAAGACACACTGCCTGCCGGAGCGGAACGCGATATGCTACGAGTCCACCGCGACCAGGGCGACGCCCAGACACAGTATACCCGCTCCTAGTCCCAGAATAAAGTGCGTTGCGGACGAGCTGCTCGGGTCTCGCCGCATCACGACTCGATGCAGAGGCGTATGGAGCGTCTACCAGACAGACTCGTTAGGCTCTAGGGACATTCCGCATAGAAGGTAAACTTTCGAAAATACGGAAAACTTTGCTCCTTCCAACGTTTACAGTAGAGGGAGAAAGAAAATTTAAAAAGTTGCTATTTAATGGTTAGTTTCGCTTCCTTTATGGGCGACGCTTTGTCGTCCATCATGCAGGATCGGTATATCGCACCAAACTCGCTAGGGGTGCACGGAGGCTGGCAATGCTCCAAGCAAGGATCGAGATCTCTCACGTTGTTATTCCTAGTGATACGACATACATGACTCTAGGGAGTCTTGCTGGAACGCACCGACGATGTGCGGAATCTGTATATGGACTGAGTGCTCCTGCAAAGATCTCTCGTGACGCAGGATCGATGCGCTTAACCAGACGCGCCGAAAGTGTCGATGCTGACAGTTGCCGGGCCATGGAATCTACTCTCTATCGGCATTATTGCAGTTCCTAGTTCAAGAATATCCTCATAATCAGCACCGGTATCGCCCGAGTCCTGTTTTTGTGTTGATTGTGATCCTCGAATGATAGAGAACAGGGCAGCCTCGTAAATTCTCGTGGCAGTACTTGGAACGATAATGGGGACATACGCTCGTGCGGGGATCACTGTACTGTAAGCTGGAGCCGAGTCGACCATCGGCATTCACATCGCTGTGTGTTTCGAACACAGCAGTCGGCAAACACCACGTCAGTGCACTTATATAAGTATCATTGTAAACTGTTATGACCAGTCGGCAGCTTCCAGATTTCGCAATTCGAACGCTGTCGGCACTCGAGCTTCAATTGAGCAGATGAACACGGAAACCAGTTTCAGAGTTCACGCACGATACAGTTTAGAATCTGCACTCACAGAGGTTTCAGATTTTTGTAAATGGTACATTATGTGGATATTTCAGGTACCATTGAGCGGATGCGCATTCGAAACTGACCGAAGCAAGGCCTACTTGCAGCGAATCGCTGAATCTGACACAAACGCACGCGGAGAACGAGCGTTGAAACTTAATCATCCGCAGATCACGTGCTTAACTGCCCCGAAAAAGCCCGAAACGTGGTCTGCTCCAGCAATGCCTGACCGAGAGTGTGCGGTCAGGCATATGCCAGGGTTCGATTAGAGCGAATCGATGGCATACAGAATTGTATCGAGTCGACGAGATTATATTCTATCCAGAAGAGTAAATAGGATTATAGACGCTTTAGCAACGAGTGATACCGGTCATCACCAGCTCCTATCTTTGAAATGAGGGTTCATTGTACTGAAAAAGAGGCAAAACTCTACCCGCGGCTCTCGAACTGCGAGTGAAACATTTTCCAACGCTGTAGTCCGACATCGAAATAGTTGACCAGCATCGCGTTGCCGGCACTGCGTTCGCTTGCTGTGCACAGCTTATGAGTAGACGACAGCTACCGGTTTTGCACAGAATTGGTAGGTCGATACTGCATGAGTGATCCGTTCCGAAACAAGCCAAATGCAAGAGCAACTGTTGAACAAGACGATTTGAAAGCAGTGAACGCTTTCTTCCGTACGCTTGGTCACGTCTCGTGCGATCCGAGTGCGATCGTTGACATCGGACATTCGTTACTCTCTCTTCTAGAGAGTTCCCTGACAGACGTGGATTTAGAAAGTGACCTTTTCGATCTCATAGGGAATCCAGAGGTTGCCGCGGAGCTCCTCAAACTACGTCCAAGCGTTCAAAGGCACAGTAGCTCCATAAGAGCAGAACTAACTGGCAGCTATGGACGAGAACGAACAAAAAAGACGAAGCAGCAGAGTCCGGAGAAGTTTCTACCCAGTTCGAGTCTGAGCGGCTTACAATATTCTTCTCCCTTCGAAGCAAAAGGCAGAACTCGCACGGATAGTGCCACCCATGGCGGGGCGTTCAGGCAACGAGCTCCTTTTTTATCCGGCTCGGTTACCTCAACCACGTCCGCGACTGCAGACTCCATCCAAGAGCTCTCGCCAGACTTTCCCGGCAGCGACAATCCTTTCGTTGCTAAGCCTACATATCCCGCACCGAAATCAAGCAACATCGAGTTCCGGTCAGAGGAGCTTTATAAGGAAATCTTTGTACCGCCACCGCAGCCTTGCTCTGCGGCCCAGCAGCGGTTGAAGGTTGCGGAATGTTTGGACCCTCCGTTGCGAAGAATTTTCGAGCACACAGAGCATTTCAACCCTGTACAGAGCACCGTGTTTTCTGCGGTCTACCACACGAGCGAGAACCTGCTCATCTGTGCGCCAACCGGAGCTGGCAAGACAAATATCGCACTTCTGGCTATTGGGAGGGAGATTCTCCACCGAATGCATGAGCGTGCATGGCGTTGCGTGTATATCGCACCCATGCGTGCTCTGGCCTCGGAGATCGTGCGGAAGCTTGCGAACTCGCTGAGATCGCTATCCGTCGAAGTGTTGGAATACACCGGGGATACGAATCCGACGCTTCCTAGCTTGAGACGAAGTCAGGTGTTAGTGACCACTCCCGAGAAATGGGACGTTCTCTCACGAAATAGTGCGCATTGGCAATCGGGGCTCGCTGCTTCGATTCGTTTGCTCGTCATTGATGAGATCCACCTTCTACACGATAATCGAGGTCCGGTACTCGAAGCTGTGGTTGCAAGAACGTTACGCTTAGCGGAAATTCAGCAAACGAGAGTTCGCATCGTCGGATTGTCAGCAACGCTGCCGAATTATGTGGATATCTCGGCGTTCCTCCGGGTGACTCCCGAAAAAGGGCTTTTTTACTTCGACGCTAGCTATCGACCTGTCCCCTTGGGTCAACGCCTCATTGGAATGCGAAAAAGGCGAGATCGAGGTTCCGAGTCTGCCCTTATCGAGGTCTGTTACGAAAAAGCTCGCTCATTCGTTACATGTGGGCACCAGGTCATCATCTTTGTCCACTCACGAAAGAAGACCAAACTCCTTGCCGAGGACCTGCTGAAGATGGCACGGGAGCGGAACGAGGCGTCTCTTTTCGTACAGTCAGAGCGCAGCCAAGATCAATTGCCTAGAACGATTCGATCAGCGGACCTGCGGATGCTCTTAATGCATGGCGTTGGTATTCACCACGCTGGTCTCGCTCGTTCAGATCGCATCGCGACCGAGACGCTCTTCCGAGATGGGTCGATCACTTTGTTGGTAAGCACAGCCACTCTCGCATGGGGTGTCAATCTGCCTGCCAGGGCCGTCATCATCTACGGCACGAAAATCTATGATGCAAGTCGCGGGGGTTTTGTTGACATTGGCGTCCTCGATATTTTACAGATTTTCGGAAGAGCAGGTCGGCCGGAATACGACAGCTATGGAGAAGGAATCATACTGACGGAAGAGCAACGTCTTCCGTTTTTCTACCGACTCCTCAGCGTCCAGATGCCGATCGAGAGTCAGATGTTGAACGGGTTCGCTCTTGTTGATCATCTGAATGCCGAAATCGCCACGGGGCACGTCACGTCGGAGCACGAAGCCCTGGCGTGGCTGGCATGTCTGTACCTTTCGGTACGCCTTGCCAAGAATCCACTTCATTATGGTATTGCTTGGGAAGACGTGCAGCGAGATCCAACGCTCTCAGCTTTTAAATATCAGCTGCTGAAGAAATCGATTGATGCTCTTGTTATAGCGGGCCTCGTTTCTGTTGATAGCGAGCTGTCGCAGCTGGAACCAACAGACTGGGGCATCGTAGCGAGTAGATTTTACGTATCGCACCAAACGATGCAGATCTTCAAAGAGAATCTGAGACAGGATGCGTCTGCGAGTCAAGTGATTCGATGCATCAGCTCGTCATCAGAATTCGAAAATTTGGCCTTACGAGAAGAAGAAATCCCTGAACTGGAAACCCTCTATGCTGACGCCTGCCCATATGAATATCCGCGGCATGCAAACATCGCGATTAGATCCAAATTAGAGGATGAGTCGGAATATTTCTTGAATGGCTACACAGGCAAGGTATACATTCTTCTTCAGTCATATATATCACGAGCTACTGTGCATGATTTTGCATTGCTTTCAGACATGCGATATATCGAGGAGTCAGCAACAAGACTCTTCGGTGCAGTATTTGAGATTGCTCTCCGTCAAGGCTGGCCTGAACTTGCTCGAAACGCCAGTGAGTTGGCGCGAGCCGTTGAGCGACGTCTCTGGCCTTTTGAACATCCCCTTACACAAATGCAGAACGTTCAAGCCTCTGTTGTGGACCTTATCAAGAACAGGAATATACCGCATGATATTCAGATTTTGCGAAGACTATCGAACGAGCAATGGACGGATTTACTTGGTTCACCTTCTCACGTGCAAATCATGGCAGAAATAGTGTCGGAGTTTCCGTACTTAGAGGTATCTGGTCACCTGTCCGCGCTGGCGGAGCAGCTCTTTCGTATCCAAATAAGCTGCACACCGTGCTGGAAGTGGGGATCCCGGCTACACAGTACACGCACGAGCGAAGCTGCACGGTACACGCTCATGATCAACGATGTGGATGCGGGTGTAATGGTCTATTCTCAGAGTGTCACATTCTCGAAGAAGCAAGTTCAAGAGCGCGAGACATCATTTTTCGAAATTTATCTGAGCCATGGCGGTCAATGGCCACAAACATTTGAAGCGGTGTTCCTGTCGGAGGAGTGGCTCGGGGCAGACCAGAAATACGTCCTCCAAACAGATGCCCCTGGTCCGCCACAGAGCCAGCTAATACGGACGCCACTTCTGAACCTGCGCCTGCTGGGCCGGGAGGCACTCGGATTCGGCCTCGGTGCAGCGTGCGACACATTATTTCCAGGTCTGTCGCATCTCAACCCGATCCAGACGCAAATTTGCCACAGCGTTTTGCACTCGGACGCGAGCTTGTTCATTGGGATGCCACCGAACGCTGGGAAGGATCTTGTGCTGTTACTGTGCATCCTGCGTCAACTACGCGCCAAGCGCAGTGCCCACTGCCGAGTGCTCTACCTCAGTCTTGCTTCGAATAATATGGATGACATGGACGCATGTCTCCGCAGGTGGCTCTCCGTGTTGGATGTTCGCCTGCTTGACCTGAGCGATGGCTGCAAGGCAGGGATTCATGACCCAATGGTCGTCTGTTGCGTGACGCCCAAGCAGCTGCTCGACTGGCTCCTCGATAAAACAGAGTCAGCGATTGCGTTCTTTGACAGTGTGGATCTTGTGCTGGTCGACAACATGCACCACTTGAACGAGGACAATGGTGTACTCGCTGAGAGTGCTCTAGTTGCCGTGCGTGCCGTTACTCGAAGATCGACGCGACTGGTTGCCTTTGGGAATCTCATTGGTAACGCAATGGATCTGGCTTCATGGCTATCTACAAGTCGTATGTACAATTTCGCACTGGAGCATAGCCCTACGCCGATAGCGTTTAGTGTGATCCCTTTCCGAGAGCGGAACATCGCAGAACGTTTTGCGCGAATGGATCAAACCATTCGTAAGATCGTTCAACATCACAACGCGGAGCAAGTTATTGTGTTGGTGCAGTCGGATAGGGAATGCATCGAGACCGCTCGTCGGCTGCTGCACGTGGCTGCAGCTGACGGGACATCCCATAGAGCGGGCATAGAAGGACATCTACTAGATGTTTCTGTTCTGAATGCGGATATTGGCCAGTTCCTTGCTTTCGGGATCGGTGTTCTGGTAGGTGAAATGAATAACGTGCTTCAGAGCCTCATGCAAGATCTTTTCTCAGCCCGGAAACTTTCATGGTTAGCCGTAGCTTTTCCACTTCTAGATGAGCTGCGATGCAGTGCACCAGTTGTTGTTGTGAAAGGCACGGAGTGGCACCTTACAGCTGGCGGAACATGGAAGCATTTGAGTCCAAGCGTACTATTGAAAATCCTGCAACGCTGCGGTTGCCAGGAAATACAACGCGGTTCATTTTACCTCCTCGCTTCAGAATCGCGCAAGGCATACTTTCAGAAGCTACTAGAATGTGAAGTTCCCGTCGAGGCAGGCATTCGCACTGAGGAAGACCTTGGCTTGTTTCTGTGTCAGATGGTTGCAGGCGATCTTGTGTCGGAGCCAGAGGAGAGCTTTCAGCTGACGCGGGAAACGTATCTTTCGCGGCGTCTGGCCCAGAATCCGAGCTGGTATCCCTGGGTAACCGCGAACGACAATGAAATGCGAACAGTTGTGGAAACGTCTCTCTTGAGGATGGCCAGCATTGGTCTCCTTAGAATCCAAGCGAGTAGCTCAGCGGTGCTAACCCTCGAACCAACCACGCTTGGTAAGCTGGCTTGTTTCTTCTCTCTGAGACCAATTTTTTTCGAACGCATTAACAATTTACTGAGTGAGATGAATCAAGAAAAACGCGAGCAGAAAGCCCATGATTTGGCGCATGAAGACCATGCTTGTATGCCCGATTCTTGCAAAGTGGAGGATTCGATTCCAGACGCTGCAAAGGAAAGCGACAATGGCCCGGCGACCCAAGTGATTCCATATAATGTCGTCCGCTTCGAGACGGCCGCCAGAGAACTGCTCTACATAGGTCTGCGCGAGATAGCACCGCACTGCTCGAGCATGGAGCTGGCGGTGGCGGCGGCAGTCGTAGCCGCTGAAAAGGGTTTTGATCCAGCCGTGTCCCCCTTGCTAAGATTCGCTAAGGTAGAACGGAAGGAGCACAGGCGAAGCTCCCATGCGCGCCCAACCCCTCGAATTGCGCTGAACGTTAGCAGCGTTGAACGTGTTCAGCTGAACTGGATCCAGGTGAGTCTTTGCTTTCGGAAAATCGAGCTGGAAGGCATCAACAGGACTCAGCCCGAACGCATATACGCATCGGCACTACCTGCTTCCTGCCCGGTTACCAAATTGGTCTGCTTCGCATTTTCTGCTGTGACTGAAGAACTCTTGGGATATGGGATTTCGGAAGAAACTGTTCTCCACGTAGATCTTGAACTACGGCGACATATTCCCGCTGGTGGCAAACTCAAGCTGAAGCTTTTCTGTTTTCCGGTGGAGCTGACGCATGAAATAGGTGTGAGCTTGAGCGACGAGCAAATGAGCGCGTCGTCTTCCACCAGAAAGCAGTAAGGCTACCATAAACCGCGCAAGGCACCCTACGGTGAGATCATCTGTTGGTGCACCTGTGCACGACTGCTGGTCCACGTCGAGTTGAGACTCTGATTCCGCGTAATTACGAAGAATCTCTCGGGCTGACGACGAGCATGGAAAGCAAAGCGTTCAACTGCAGACGCTCCCAAACTCTGTGGATGCTCCCGGGTACATGCCAAGAGGTCACTCAGAAGTACTTGAGGTCGCAATTACTCTGCATACGAGACTCAAAGCCGACAATGGGAAGCAATCGCAAACTTGTCAGGGGACATGGCGATCATGAATGTAAAAGCACGCAGGTGCGGGAGAAAACTCTCGAGCGTGCCGAAATAATTTTCTAGCATGCAAGAGATCCGAAATGCGGTATCCCTCACCGCAGGCTGCAGCAGGTACCAGCATCAAGCCAAGGGCATTTGGCATCCCTAATGACTAATTTTCCTCGAGACGAATGCGTTGACGAAAACCCTGCGAATGCGAGTCATCTAGCGATTTGAACCGCATTCACTGCGCTGGTAAATGTGCGCATGCTCACTAGTCCCCACAGCGAAGTGCATTTTGTATACGGCTGCTATGGGCAAGTCTGCAATGACTCCGACTCCGGCCGAACGTCGCACTTTCAGACACTGGAACGCGCGCCAGCTTTCCGGTCATGTCCATGGCAATCTGCCGGAGAGTCCATGAAGCAATGAATATCCGGCGGAAACGAGGCATCTGGCCACTGATCATCGCCACCATGGAGCCACTGATCTCGTTTCTCCGCGATGAGCGCGAAATACTTCCGATCCTCATCGGGAACATGCAGAATCTCTGCGAGCTTTAACCAGACGAGTTCGTCTTGAGGCCGCAATGGGTTTCGTGAGCTCGTCGATAATCCAGGAATGTTGGCGCCGCTTGAAGTATTCGTGTCTATGGGTCCACGGTGCACTCCATCGAGCAACGTTGCTGCGACGTCGTCAGGGCTGCATACCTGCTCAACCTCGGAGTCCGACGACCACGAATCAATGACGGATGTCGACCCTTCGGAATCAGTGATGGTGGCGTCCTGGTCCGCCGAAGAAACGCTTAGAGCGAGCTGCGCAGCAGCGACAAACTCGACAGCCTCTACGGGCTGCGAGCGCTCCTCGGTACTCGTCTCCGGTTCCTCTATTCGAGTTGAGGCACTCGTTACACAGGTTAGTAAACCCTCAACTCTCGGTTCGAAATCATCGGAAGTTGCACCCTGAGCATATGAAGCTCTACCCTCTCGAAGGATGCTGAGCTCGCTAACCAGCCGGTTCCGCAACGTCACTGCGGACACATAATCTCCCTTTAAAGACTCTGACTCTTGCGCGACTTCAACGCTCCCCTTGACTGATTTTTGGAACAGAAGCAGCCTGCCAAGCGGGCGATAAATGGATCCCGAACCAAAGGATCCCATTTCTAGACAGCACACTGCTTCGGTCTGATGCTGATAGGAACCGAAAGAAACAAGTCGGTAATGGACTTCGATGTGGAGGCTGTTAACGCGCACGTTAGGGACGAGCGGCCGATCGGATGCTGTCGTTCGGTGCAAGGCACGCGGACGTCCGAAACTTGAACGTTAAAGCGAATATCGCTGAGCGTTTCGCTCTTGGAGGTTTCTGACTCGTTTCGAGCAGAGCACTGCACCTCTGTGGATCTTGTAATAGAATATGGGGAAATGACACTTGAGAAAAAAGAGTACGGTGCGCCTGGTTTCTGGCCTGGGTCGATGATAGGCAGGGTGCACGCGTTCGAAACGCCGGCCCCGCTGACGAGAGCACAGCTCGACCGGCTTCGCGACGAGTTCTTTGAGACCCGTACAGAAGGCCACCTGGAAATTTGGACTGCTATAAGGGCTGCTTCTCATGCACAAGAAGCGGGCGACGATGAGTTGGCATACGCAATTATCACGGCTGTTGGGATCCTGCCTGCGGAGGTGGGTCCTGCCGGTGAAGGGCTTGGCGAACGTATCCCCTTTGCTGAACAGCCTCTGGACCGTCTACTCGGGATGATATGCGGTTGTTGTTTTCCGGCTTTTACGCGTTACCGGACGTTGGAACGTGTATATGACCAGCGTGGTTTTCTGTACGAAACGCCGAAAGAGTGCATTGCGACACCGTCGAACGTGCTGCCAGATGAAAGCACTGAAGCCTCAGCACGCTAGAAAGCAAAATGGATGGCGGTCTCCTGCAAGGCAATATCGAGAGGCAGGTAGCCTGCTAAGTCGCGCGCCGTTTGCGCGGCGCGTTGCTTTCGCAGCGCATACGAGGCTCTTCACCGAGGCTATTTGTTAGTTGATCCGTCGCCTGCGAGCTTGCGCAGTTCTGAGGTTACGGGCGAAACGCCTCCGACAGCATGATGGATACGAAAAGATTTTGCAGACGCTACTTTGAGAGCGAGATTGTTGCTCATGGCTCTTAGCAGAAACCGTGAAAATGTTCCTTGGCGCCGTTCGTTGCACCGATGTCAGACGATAGTCTTTCAGTTGAATTTTGTTTCAACCTCAATGCAGTGTATAGCAGTAGATCGAAATTACTGTGCAATGTACCCTATAGATCGTGTACGATTTGTCTGTAGGATATATTCTTTATTAAACAGTGCAAGCAGATCTGCATTCCTCATTCAGCTCTATCATACAACGGTGTTCAGAATGTTGAGGAACACCGAAAGGAAGAGTTATATGCGCTCCGCGCCGAAAACCGATCTGCCCAGAGCGTGCCTCCGGTCAAATGTGGAAAACGATCCTTTGATTACCTTTTACGGAAGGCAAAATCAACGACAGTAACAGCTGCGGGTGTCTCTGTTGCTCTACAGCTTGTTTTTTGGTTCTGAAACCCCCGCGATACAGCCGCGAAAAAAGCGCCCTAGTTCATTCACGGCCAACTTGCACAGAAATCGCAATAACGGAATTCCTGGAACGTCGCGATCGATATGGAGCACATCTACGTCGGTTTGATTTTTCAGTCGATGAGACTGCCTTCGGAAGAAGCTGTCGGAGCGGTTATGTGTATTTTCGGAGCGGAGCGCCCGTTGTATGTACGATCGAACTCGAAGAGAATGACGACATCATCATTTGTTCTAGCCGCCGTGGATTCATTAGGCGGCCTCAGTTTCGCTCGTAGAGAAGGCTCGTCCAACAGCGACCACCGCCTGGAGTCATTGAAAGCATTTCCCCTGACGTCTGGCGAAATACTTCTACTGGACCACGTTGCATTCAACTATCCCCAATGCGTCCGAGCCTTTGGTAAATCTATCGAAGTACAGCTGCTTTTCGTTCCCTCTTTCTCTCCGGGGTTCAACACCATCGAAGGGGAGATTTCAATCGTGAAACGTAATAATCGCTCCACTGGACGAATCGGTGGAGCCTTCAGCACACGGTGACACGTCGGGACACATGTCGTCATGCTTCCGCGAGTCCTTCTCCCTCCGGGAAGGTCCTCACCAAAGGACATAAATAAGTGCATTCATTTTCTAAAATAAATTACCTAAAGAAAAAGCATGGATATGGAAGTTGAGGATCCTTGGGGGTCGTCATCGGTGGCTGCCGGTAAAAAACGAAGAAAGTCACTTTTTCCCGATCATTGAGCACAGAAGAGAAAGTGAAGAACAAAAAGAAGAGGGCAGATAGGCGAGAAGAGGTATTTGCAGGACAGGACGACGACGAGACCCTGGTGACACGGAGGGCACAATTTCTAGCAATCCTTGCAATGATGAGTTCAACCAGCGGCAACTCACGCAAGGAGTTTGTGAGCCGAGATTTCAATGTCGCCATCATTATCAGACGTTGTGTCGTGCTGAAGACGAGACCCGACGAGCTGCAGCGATCCTACTTCGCGAGGCAGCCTCTCAGGCTCTAAGTGTGCTGTGCAGAACTGAAGCCGAGAGCAGGTGGCCGGTCGAAAATGGCGGGGAGGCGTCTGTGAATGAGTATATATATATACAGTTTTTGGCCGTGAGAAGTTTTTGCTTTACATGAAAATGTAAGATGAAATACTCGCTATGTTCCTATTTTGCGTTATTTTCGAACTGTTTGATTAAATGCACAGTCTCGACATTCGAATTGCACCAGTAAATGCTTACGGATTCATAGGCAATTTTGGGATCCTCCGTCTCCCTTCCGGAGGATGTTCTTTGACGCTTCGCAGCTGGAACTCTTGACGATCTCGGAATCGAGATGATTTGCGATGCACTCGAACAAGCAATCGTAAAATAGCTGATATGGTTATCCATTTCATACGTGCAAGCATATAGTCTTCTCCGTTCCGTATGTGCAGCAAGCTTACATCACGCATGTTTAAAGATTTTCTTGCTTCTATTTCAAAGCAATTTGCTGGCGCAGCAATTTGCGTCGTTACATTGACGCAGAAAAATCATGATGTAGTTCCTTAACGACTTCTGCATTGGCTTACATAGAAAGTTTAATGAAACCATCACGAAATATAATCGCATCCGTTCGAACGAGAAATCCTCCTTTCATGGTGGCCATCGACGAGACGTCTTTCGATATTAGCGAAATACCTTTCACGGGAAATGTTTTCAGAGACGTCGGTGCTTTCTGTTTGCGCGGAAACTGATTTTGAGCTCGCGCTCCAGTCAGAGCAATGATCGATTTCAGTGGAGAGATTGTCAGTGCTTCACACAAATGGAACGTAGACAAATCGAAAAGTCTCGATATTCCCACCGATAATTTTTTCATCAAGGACAACGCACCGTTCGACAAATCGTCTATTATACGGAACAGCATGCACTTGCACATGCAGCCGAAGGAGTACTTGCTAGCGGATCGCCAAGCTCAAGCCGATGATCGAACGGAAGGAGATAGGGCTCGCTAACGGAAAAGGTCACTCATGCTAGCCGCTTGTACCCGTCCAAAACATGGAGTGAACAATGAAGCATGCGTTTATGCGCGTCATGGTGGCTCTCGGAGGAGGTTTGGTGGATACACACGTAAACCTGAATAAAGCCATGTGTACCCGTAGAGAATGTCGCCACAAGGCTGGATACATGGATGCTGAAAATGACACGAGATGTGCAGATCGCAGATACAATATGGCTGTGAAATGCATGAACAAGAGCCGGAAATTGCGAAATCAAGACAAACGCGCTGCCATCGACATCCTTCGATTGCTGACAACGGAGCTGGAGGGGTACGAGAGACCACGAGTTTTTATAGCCAGAGATAGTAAAGTGGAAATGGAACAGTCACCGGAAAGCCCTCAAAAGCTGGTTTTCATGAGAGTTGGTAGACGCTCAACCTTAAGAGTATACTCCCGAGATAGCTGGGTGGACCAGTTCCATTTTAGTCTGCCATCGGTGCGAGGCCGAGTCAGGTGCACTCAGATCTTACGAGTTTAAAGCTCCATCCAAAGAGGCAAATATCGGAAATGTTTCTGTTGTTTTCACTGTAAAACCAAGCTGAAAGCAGAAAATCTGATCATTCCAGACACGATTCAGCATTTGAGGAGACGTACGTGATACGTGACGTGAACACTGGGCCTCGGACGGCAGGTCTACCGTTGTTAAAAATCGCGGACGAGTATCCGTGGGTCAGTTGCCAGCAGCAGCTTTCCCAGGTAAATACTCAGATCCATGAACACGATGTGTTACAGCTGGAGATTCGCTCAGAGCAGCTATGGATCATGGTCGTTGAAACGCAGTACAACTCTGCCTTCTGTTGCGTTGTCCGCGACGGCCCACCCAGTAGTTTCTAGAGGATTTTAGAAACTTACATTTCTCTATGTTGGATGTCAATGGTACCGCACAAGGTCTCCTGGGTCCAGAGGCTGTCTTTTCAGGGTGTCTTGGATACGTTTGGGTGTGACTCCTTTGCGGGTAATGCCATGGGTGTCTTCCTGCGCAAAAGTCTCGAGAAATGCGCTGTACCACCTAGTCGTCCCACTGCAGCAGCTAGCGTCGATGCACCAAAGCGCTTCATGGTTCTGTATGTTGGCGCTCGATCCGGTGGAAGGCGATGTGCGGCGATGAATGTTTTTAGCTCGACAAGGGTACGCCTCTTGTCATTCCAGTATCCATTGGGTCTCCGATGAGCTTTCAGTCCGAGTTGCTCAGCTACCTTGGGAAATCCCCCGTGTTTGCGGATCGCACGGATGAGATCTGAGCGATGATGAGCCGCCAGCTGCCCAGCTGTAGGCATCGTGTCCTTTGCCTCGAGATGTTCGGCGATGAAGCTTTGTAGTTCCTTGGCGAGATTATCAAAGTCTTTCCAGTAGTTGTGTGGCATCATGCGTCCACGCCGCAGATCGACCGCAAAAGTCACATATAAACTTCTTGGTTGAGAGACGCACGCAGGTTTCAGGTTCAGCTTCGCTGCTACGGCCTGCCAACCGCCGTGCAGTCGAATAGGGTAAAGTAGATCTGGTCGGGGAAAGCTTGCGGATATAAACTGTTGCTCGCTAGGTAGCTGGTTCAAATTATCCCAACCGTTCAGGCGAAGAAACTCGCGGACTTCTTTCTCGAGGTTTGCAGCATCTTTCCAGTAACCCCGTGGTTTCCGTTTCCTCGTACCAGTCTCATTCTGCTCCCGTTGACTTTGAGGCGGTGTCAGTTCGCACTTGACCCCACACTTCAAGCGAGACGAAAACCTTGTGTGCGAGAGGTTCACGCTTGCTAACCACATGAGAGCTTAGTCGGTCGCTTGTGACGTGGGATAAAATCCCGTACGAAAACGACGACTGGAGCGAATGGCTCTCGAGCCGACGCCCTCAACCGTGCGGCAATGCCATTCGGTCGCGGTGATGCATCCACACGGGAGCTACTGGCGCTATCGCGGGCGATCACTGTCGGCACTCGGGGCACGATGGAATGTATGAAGCGACCAGTATATCCGAGAAGAAGTATGAGTTACGGAACTTGGAAGCAGGGAGTTTGATGGATGCTTCACTGCGCGCTGATATCAAGCACACTGTCGGGGAACGCATGCCTGTGTAGACGTTTTGCCCATTGTAAAAAACCTGTGCGAGGTTCCAAAGTCTACCATATGCGATGCCGCATTTATACTTCTTCCCAGCCTCGCTCGGTTGCACTGGTGCGGCAGCAATTCTGCGTAGACATCGAGCACTAGTGTGCTATCTTTCCATCCTCACACGATCCCTGTGTGTGACCAAACTCCCAGGGATCCGCGGATGCTGCCGGGAATCTTGGTATGGATCGGGCGCTCTTAGGGGATTTCTTCTAAAACTTAGGATTTGTACATATGACCAGACCTGCTTGGATGCGCACCTATCGATGACAACTTTGTCGTGGATCGAGCGCTCCATTGCGGGCAGGTCACGTACAGGCCATTGAACGAATCGATCCAAGGCGTTTCATACAAAAATACGTTGAACTCGCCTGGATAGTTGCACAGTCGCCAAAATCATAACACAGAAATGCGCAGCCGCGAAGATTTTCTGGCGGTGTACAATCGGAGCAAGTCTGTCCATTATTGTAACGGCTGCGACTTCACGCGTACAGTTCATCCACATGGGTTCCAACCGTGTCGCGAGTCGCTGTCCTGGAGCGGAGCAGCAAAGCGGAACAGGAAATGCAACATGTACCGGCGAACAAGCAGTGCAGATTGCCTCGCGCAACACGATGATAGTGGTGAGGCTTTCGAGTCGTCCGGATTCGGAAAGGTGACGTCCCCCTCCCAGCAACTTCAGAGAATTTGCTCGCTGCTTGATCCAGCCGGCGATCATTTAGGAAAACGCGCATTCCGGATCCAGACCACTGGAAATATAGCAAAAGGGACTGAGTTCAAGCTCTTCCACCACAAGACCGGCGGTTCACTCGAGCATAATCAAGCTAGATATGCTATTCGACAGAGAGCTCCATCATTTTTAGGACTCAGGGAGACCAGCTGGAGGCTGCCTCTCTCTGGAAAAGCACCAGCACGCAGGACTGGTTCAAAAGCTACCCATGTCAAAATTCGCGTTATGAAACTGAGCTGAAAATCAGCTCATCTGAACGAAGGTTTCCACGCTCAATTGGCCCATTCAGCAAGCCGCTCTGAGCAACCAGCTAACATTAAAGTCAAAAGTTGTACCATTTTCGTTGTAAACGCACACACGCCGCGAAAGCGAGTTCGTCACATGCGCCATTCGAGTGCTCACACACCGCGTCTCCTCCAGAACTGCAGTTGGCCCCTTAGTGCAACTTCTTGTCGAAATCATCCAAAAGCTCCTGGTTTTGCTCGATTAAACTCTTTGCCGTTGTGTACGTTATATCCTCTGCTTGGATCTTCCTCAGATTGGAGCGCAAATAGCGAGCGCTCTCCAGCTTACGAAGTACATTCGGGTCCCGCTTCTGTAAAAGCTGATACCAGGCCTTTCGGGCACGATTTCGCCGCTGAATGCGCTCATTCTCTTTCCGCTGGCGATACCACCTTACAGCAGGAATGATCAGAAAAGCGAGCGCATAGGCCAAGAGCGGAGGGTACAACCACTTCAGAAACGGAAGCGGTACTGCTCTCAGCTGAGCCATATACTCCCCAAGCGTCACTGCACCGAGCAGATTTAGAACTCCAAGACCTGCTGCCCCCAGAATCTGGCCAGATGAGGCCTTGGAAAACACATATTCCTGCTCCTCGATGTAGCCCTTGTCGTAGTGGCTCTGCTCACTTGACGCTGAACCGGACGTGGAGCCACTTCCCGATACGGTATTCAGCAAATCAGGAAAAACGTACACAATATCGCCGTCGTCGGTTACTTCGGGTCTACCGCCGAACCTCTCAAGCACTGGCAGCATGAAAGATTCGTCAACATAAACAGCGCCTCGCGACTCGGGCGGTTCAGGGACATCGAGCAACGGTGCGATTTGCTCTGCGGTGACGGCACCGCCCAGCCGACGAATCGTTTCTCCGATCCTCCTCCAGCGGTAGGTTTCCAGATCGGCGTTCGGGTTCCCGTCGCCGAACAGGAAAGAGAAGATGCTTTCGAGAAATGACATGCCCCCTTCGCGCCTGCGTCCCGAATATCCATGATTTGCGTAGAAGATAAGGTCAAATGGACTGGGGCCCATCCAGACGTAGAGACTACCCCCACCGTAGCTGCGATTATAGCTCGAGCGGCGGTCATCCTCGCGACTTTGGACAGAGCTCGATATCGCAACAATACTGGTGTAGATAATGAAGATGGACGCAATGAGTAAAATGCCAAACGATATGCGCACGAGATAGTTCAGGAACGGTGAGATCTTTTCCCAACGATTGCGCAGCGCAAAAATGATACTCTCTTGAAGAAGCACACGGCGAACGTTGGACGGAAATGCGTATACGAGCTCGCCATCACGCGATACTTCTAGGTGCCCACCAGCGACGTTTGCAAGCGCGACAAGGCAGCGCTGTGCGGTCGGGAGGCCTAACCCAGTGCGAGCCGCCACGTCTGCGACGGTGACCCTGCCTCCTAGCGACTCCACAGCTCCGAGAACACGATCATCAACGGCGTTCAGACCGAAGCTTTTTGATTCTTCACTCTGTTCATAGACACAGCGCAAGGCATGAGCAGAAGCTGCTGCTCCTGCTGCCACCGGAAACGACACACTGCGCCGCTCCGGTCGTCGTACTCTGTTCAAGACGAGCTCCCCGGGTGCGCACAGCCTGCGTAAACCCCGTGCCACCGAAGCGGATTCTGTACACCGCCCCAGAACTGTTACGCATCTCGTGCACGTACGAACGGTAGTGCGATCGTGTCCACCGGGTACCAAACAAAGCCACATGGGCAGTTTACCCCTGGTGCTCACAGAAACCAGCTCGAAGTCGTCCAGGTACAACGATGTGAAGTGGCCGGATGTGGGCGTTGCCCCTGGTCGACCGGCCATGATCTGAAGCATCGCGCAAACGTCGCTGCCGCAACTAGCATCAAACATGCGTTATGAATGAGGCAACTGCTATCGTGCCGATACAGGAGAACTCGGACTTTACACTTTATAACCTTCCGTTCGGTGTTTTTCGAAAGAAAGGGGAAGCTTCACGTGAAGCGCGAGTTGCTGTCGCCGTCGGACGAAATGTGCTCGATCTATGTGCGCTTGCTGAGACGGACCTCTTCGAGGCTTGCAGTCCGGACACGCCGTTACGTGGCGCTGCGGCAGACGTTTTCGGACAGGAATCGTTGAATCGATTTATAAAACTTGGAGAGCAATGTTGTTCGGAGACCAGACGTCTCGTTCAGCGCGCACTCTCAAGGGACAGCGGTCTCTGTCCGCAGCTGGAGCGAGCGTTGGAGAACTCGCGCGCAGACGCTTTTCTCACCGCTCAAGACGTAATAGACGTGCTACTGCCTGTAGAGATTGGTGATTACACGGATTTTTACGCGTCGAAAGAGCATGCATCCCACCTAGGCCAGATGATGCGCGGTCCTGGACATGAACTGACCCCGAATTATGTGCACTTACCGATTGGGTATCATGGACGAGCCTCTTCTGTAGTGGTTTCAGGAACGCCGATCACTCGGCCTTGTGGGCAAATCAAACCTGAGGGGTCGGATTGTCCTGTGTTTAAGCCAACGGAACGCCTCGACTTCGAACTAGAGCTTGGCGCTATCATCGGAAGGGATAGCATATTGGGCGAACGAATTCCCGTAGAGCATAGTCGACAGTACATCTTTGGATACGTGCTCGTTAATGATTGGAGTGCTCGCGATATTCAACGCTGGGAGTATCAGCCTCTTGGCCCGTTCAACTCGAAGAATTTTGCAACGACGATTTCACCCTGGGTCGTGACACGCGAGGCTCTGGAGCCATACCGCGTAGCGGCACCGCATCAGGATCCTCCTGTTTTGCAGTATCTGAATGAAGATGCGGGCCGAACGAACCTGGATCTGAATCTTAGCGTGATGCTGAATGGTATCACCATTAGCCAGTGCAATTTTCGGGGCATGTACTGGACCTTCGAACAAATGGTCGCGCACCACACCTCCACTGGCTGCAACTTGCGCTGCGGAGATCTCCTGGCGAGCGGCACAGTTTCTGGTGCAGAACCGAACACCTACGGCTCAATGATAGAACTGACCTGGGGTGGCAGACATCCGCTGAAACTGCCAAACGGAAAACAACGCACGTTCCTCGAAGACGGCGATGAAGTTGAGCTGCATGGGTATGCGGGAGCGGGCTCCCGCCGCGTCGGATTCGGACGCTGTCACGGATGCATCCTACCTGCCGTCGTGTGAAACCCTGCAGCATGATGTCAAGACTGAGGATACGGAGTAGCAGCTCGGCGCAGGCCAGGTATGCTGCTAGGCAGTGCGGCTATGGTGATGCACTCGAGTCTGACGAGATCTAGTTTGCATTTCAGCTGCGGAAGCCGTATGGTGCTCGAAAATGGTACTCAGGCGCTCTGGACTAGGCGGACTCGTAGCGGCCGATCTGGAGCTCTTTCGGGAATAAAGGGTCTTCGTTTCTAGCTCGCACGCCAGTTTCAGGTGGTCGTTGTCACACACTAAGCAGCGATAAGTATCCTCTCGTATCTGTGAGGGCGATCATGCTGAGTGCAAGGTGAAGATCTCCTTTGGCAAGCGTGGGGGAGCCCGGTATAAATGCATCCGGAGACGGCTCCGACTGGTGTTCACATCGGAAAGGATGCATGTGCCAGTCAGGGGCGAGTGTTGCCGTCTTCTCATCATAGCTCCACATAACCGCAGTCGGACTTCCAAAAGAGATGAATTGATGAGGTCCAACCGAACGAATATCGCCTACGGAAGCGAATGGGCTCTCTCTATAACGTCCAATTTCCCGGAACGTTCGGAAATCCAGTATGGACAAGAGACCGTCCGCATAGCCGAGCAAAACAACTGGTGCGTCACCTGCTTCATGATCATGAGCAAAGAGGCCGTCCCGTTTCGTCTCTAGTACGCAGATTGCCGCCTGCCAAGTCGGCATGCGCATGTCAACCAGGTAGAGCGCACCGTCATCGGTTGTTACCGTGCATGTCTCCTTGGATGAGCTATTCGTACACGTCGGGCGGACACTGCTCGTTGGGCGACCAATAGATACGCGACCGATCTCGGCACCATTAGAGACGGTGTCTGCGCTTGCCAGTGGCGCGCCAGATGCTTCGGCAAACAGCCTCTCAATCGAGGTCAGGAGTACTTGACCATCATGACTGATTGTGAACATGCAGTCATTTCCGTCTGTAAGAACTATTTCACGGATGGCATCCCTGTGCAAGCGTGTCGTCCGCGGCGGCATATCTGGACCGAGCCCGAGGCTTTCCGCAGTCGTGTGCAGGGCAGCTACGTGCCCTGTGGAAAGCCCCAGCAGCACGGTATTCCTTCGTGCGTAGACCAAATCCTGCACGGGGTTGTTGAGGGCGCAGGCCCACCACTGGTATGTCTCATTGGCGCCTTGTCCGCAGGAACCCTGCTGGCCGCCGCCAGATGCGGCATCCATCGGGAGGGATTGTGAGCTCGGATCAGGCTGTAAACTCACATGAATGAGGCGATTGCCTTGGCTGTTCGACGAATCTGGTTCCGCGATCCCGAATACAACTGCATCCGCATCTGGTGACAGCGCCGGACGCGATAGTGCAGAACACCTGAACGGATCGAGATTGCCTGATCGCTGCCCAATGCGTGCAGCATGGATAACCAAACGGGGCGCCCGGCTTGGGGATGTGGCGCAGAGATCACACAGGCCATCCGGATGATCCATGCGAAGCTCAATGTGTTCCTGGAAAGTCGATGAATGCAGGACGCCGCTGCAACTTGATGATTGCGCACAATGGGCATCATTGTCTGTGGTGCAGATCCCAATCTCAGGCATCGTTTCAAGCAAAGAAGCGCAGAAGATCTGGTCTAGACTTGGGTCGTTGTCAAAACGGTATCGTGAACGCACCCCAAACGAAGCGTGCTCAACTGCCGCTCTAGTTTGCGAGAGATCAGTGCATCTACTGTTGTTGCCTGCGGCATAAAGTGCGCCCGTGTGATTCTCAGAGTGTTTGTGACTTTGCTCCATAACACAACCTGTTGTGCTCGCTGTCTATTCTCGTTCTCCAGTCGAACTGAATGAAAGCTAAAAGGCATCGCGGATGACAGTCGGACAGGAAACGCTCGACAATGAACCCTACCGGCTGACCGCAGCGATGCGAAGCGGCGCCTCAGCGTACAGGCGCGATCGATCCCCTGAGCGCCGCGCGCGGCAGCGAAGGGTTCATGCGCCGCTGCTCGCCGCGATGCTCGCATCCGATCCGTTCAGAACTGTGGATAGAAAGCATGATCTAGTTTGTGAATATATGTCTATCCATTGCATATTATGTACTGATTCTGGTTGATATGTGGTTTTTTCGATGACAAAAAAATTCGTTTCCATTGGCTATGGATCCCTGGTTGCGCGATGGATAATGGTATTTGAAAAAGCGTCGATGATGAAGCACCTATGCTCAAGTTCCATTACCCACACTTCCTCTCGGATATACTGGTCGTTTTTTACATGCTACCATGTGCTGAATGCCTGCCGTGAAAACCCTCCGTGGTGCTTACACCCCTGGAGCAGAGCCATCACGGAGACAGAACGGCGTTGCCATCCGACTAAAGGGCGTCGTCTGGAATTGTCGTTCACCCGACATATGGTCGGGATTCGGGATCATTCTGTGAGCCTGCATGCTGTGCAGACAGACGTACTGCCCGAGGCAGCGCGAAGCGATATATAAATAGCTCACTGCGACCAGGGCGATGTCCTCAGTCGGATGGCGCAGCTGTTCTGTCTCCGTGATGCTTCTGCTTTAGCGGTATGAGCGCTACGGCAGGTGCTCACGGCAGGTACTCGGCGCAAGATAGCATGTACAAAACGGACAGTATATCCGAGAGGAAGTATGGGTAATGGAACTTAAAGGTAGGTGCTTCATCATGGACGCTTTCCCCAAGGGCATTATACATATGCCGAATTCTGGGAAGCATGTTCAATGTAAAAGTTTTGTCATCGAAAAATCAATCGGCGGCATATTCTAGCAAAACTGATTATCATGCACGCACACTTTTCATGGTCAAAATAGGCTCGCAGAGACTCGTCGGGGAATAAGAAGAGGACTCTCGATGAGTTCGTGGGACCAACGGGCCATCGTTTCGGTATCTTTCTCGCCGGCAATGATGAGCTTACTATATCAACAGGTTGAAAAATCTCAGCGCAACGCGCTTCGTTTGCCGGTATTCGAATCGGCCACGCAACCGCCGTCCTTAACTTTGCGTCCAAATTTCTAATCTTTTTCAGGTATCGCTATTCTGTTGAAATTTAGTTTCAGCGAACCTCTGCACTGTGAAGTCATCGGTGGTCGTGCAGGAAGCCCGGTGTATATAGGCTTGAATGTGAGGAAAGAGGTCGTTCTGGGATCAGCACCCAACGTGCACGAACTATTCCGTGCGAGGCGCTTTTTGCTGCCGACGAGTGTTGTCGCACTCTTGCAGTGTAGCTGACAGACGGCTTTCGTGCCTAATTTTTTGAAACTTACTAAAGTGAGTCATCATCGACTTCAGAAAGCCTTAGTTTTCAGGAAAATCAGTGAGCATAGGCCGAAGAAGACGCGCTCCAGGGCGAAAAGCGCCCCACAAAATTGATATGGTGCGCCGCAAAGACTGGAAACAGCGCAAACAAAGCAGCATACCTTCTCTTTACCGGGATGTCTTCGAGAGGGCCGAAAGGGAGTTTGCGAATGAGCAGCGAGAATATGTGTTAGCGTTGGTCGCCGAAAACCGAGCACGGTTACAACGCGAGAGATCTGGGACGCCACTGCCTGTGGCCTCCGCAGAGAACGAAATCCTTCGACGCAGAATCGACCAGTCACCAACCAGTCGCGACGATAATGGAAAGCTACGACTCCAGAGATGCCGGAAAATTGTTTTTCCGCATGTCGACCCTCTTCCGGACTCAACAGCGTATATTCCAATTAGAAGAAATTTCGCGGCATCGGACATTGTCACGAGCAACCTTTTCTTGCCCTATCTCGGGGACACAAAGAGGAATATCGAGTCTGCATACCAAATTATTTCTGCGGTAGATGAAATTCGTCGACTGCAAGAAAACCAGCACGACGGGAGTGGTGATGAGATAGACACCGGGTCGCTGGCTGCCTGGAGACGAGGATTTTCCCATGGAATACCAGTGCCGCAAAACTTGGGGCCAGTGTTAGAGTGCGGCTCGCTGTCCATAATGGAAGAGCGAGATTCTGTTGCGTTGTGGACCTGGATGCAGTCGCAGAAAATGGCGCTCTACTTGCTTCGAAAGACTGCGAGCCAATTCGGTGAAGTCCAGGAAGCGCTGCAGTATTTAAGCACATACACTTCAACTAGCCTCACGGATCTGAAGTCAGTGCTTGCCGAGCAAGAGATTCAGAACAGAGAACAAGTTGCACCAGTCCATGGTCGGTCGCCAAATCAACATTGTTCAAATGTATGTCTTGCCGAAGACAGCACGGATTCCCTGCTGGGTATCTGCGAGTCCGACACGATGCGCAGCTTGTTTTGTAGGCGATGCTATATGTACGACTGTGCAATGCACGGCTCACATCACCCACTGCCAAGAGTGAGAAGACCACGTTTAGGATTGTTCGAATTCCCAAGTGCAGAGGTCACATTTTGTAGTGGTCGCTGCTTTCGACGACTCTGGCCGAACGGTATCGGTAGTATCGAAGGTGAGCTGCGCTCAGATGCCACCCGAAGATCGGAGACACCAGAAAAAGCGGATCGTATCGATTTTGATCTCAATCAAGTGGTGTGTGCCGCATACGAGTTGCCCTTGCTCCAGACGGGTCAGGAAATATTTGATAATGATTTTTGTCGTATCCGGCAAGTTTGCCTTCCATGGCGATCATGCGTGGAATGTGCGATGCTCGCGATGAAATATTATCGTGAGGGCGGCATGCAGAAAAAGCCCTCTGGACAAGTGAAAAGCAACGACATGGTGCAGACTAACCATGAAGACGCTGCCTCTCACCAGACGATGAGTGCCGCTTCCGAACTGAGACCTAATGCAGTTCGGCACGTTACCAGTACTGCAGCGCCCGACCACAGGAATGACGCCAGCTCCAGTGGCCTTGTCAGCGATGTTAGCCACTTCGCACTCGCAAACGGAAGTGTCGACCGCCTCCACGGACAGCAGAGACGCTCCTGTGATATTCGGCTGTGCAGGGCTTCGCGTCCTATGAACCAATTATCTGCAGGACGCTCGTTCGTGTATCGCCCATGCGATCACGAGGGCGCTTGCTCGAAGGAAACCTGTGAGTGTGTCATCAAGGGGCGTTTCTGTGAAAAATACTGTTGCTGTGCATCGGTTGTGATGGGTGAATCGTGTCCCAGGGCCTTTAAAGGCTGCAAATGTCGAACGAAATGTAACAACAAGAAATGTCCCTGCTTTGCGGCGGACCGCGAATGCGACCCGGACTCTTGCACCGGCTGTGGTGCTCGCGACCCGGAGGATAAGCACAGGACTTGTGAAAACATGAACTTACAGCTGGGCATCCAGAAACGACTTTTACTCGGTCGCTCAGATGTCCACGGATGGGGTATCTTTGCCAGTGCGGTCATTCCCAAAGGTGCCTTTATTGGAGAGTACTGTGGCGAAATTGTGAGCCAGCTCGAGGCGGAATGGCGAGGCCGGATTCATGATCATACAACTGGCGTATCATACCTTTTCGATCTCAACGACGAGCAATGCATCGATGCCCATCGGGCCGGCAAGCGCACAAAGTTTATCAATCATAGCCGGATTCCGCCTCGAAAGAATTGCGTGGTGCGTTATCGGATTGTGAACGGGGATATTCGAGTTGCGCTCTATGCAGATCGTCAGATCGAAGCAGGCGAGGAGCTATTCTTCGATTACGGCTATGAATCGGGTACGAACGCGCCATTGTGGGCGCGCGCTGAGGGCGGAAGCTCTAGCACGCTAGCGAAAGCCTCTTAGCAAGATCCGTGAAGAGAGACGCTACATTCCGGTATGGTTGGAGAGATACAATAGGATTTTGCTGGGAGCCGAGATGCCTGCAAAGGCGCCGCAAAGCTGCTCTGCGTCCATGTGAGAACTGCAACTGCAACGCATTCACCGTTGTAGCGAGCGCCCTGCGGAAGGCTCGACCCCCGACTGGGTCACTATACAAGTCTCAGATAAAAATGGAGCATTGAACTGCTAGCACTGTTGCTAGCGTTCAATTTTTAGCCCAATCATTTCTTAGATGCGCATCCTCCGCACTCAAACTAAAATAATAAAAGTTTACAGGTTCACTCGTGGTTTTTTTGGATTCTCGTTCGTTTTTCCGTGGTAGCTTGTTCGA
>Ga0078972_1005387_pt1 | contig 32586 bp, 27 predicted proteins | sample YelNatPaOPGAMG01_FD_67568 | JGI IMG/M metagenome (GOLD analysis project Ga0078972, IMG submission 67568) | Hot spring thermophilic microbial communities from Obsidian Pool, Yellowstone National Park, USA - OP-RAMG-01 (SPADES assembly) (version 2) | ecosystem: Environmental > Aquatic > Thermal...
GGCCTGACGTTCGGCGAAGCCGAACGTCAGGCCGCCGCCTACCTGTGCTATGCGAGCCGCTACCTGCCGCAGTACGTAGAGGAGCTCGAGGGCATGGCGGAGGGCTCCAGAGTCCCGCTTCCCGCCCTGCTCGTGCTCAACTGCGGGGAGGAGTTCACGGCTCATGAAGCGGTGAGCGGCGAGGCCAACGGCGCCGCGGACGGCCTCGCCAACGGCGCCGCCGAGAGCGCTGCCGACGGCGCTGCCAACGGCGCCGCTGAGAGCGCTGCCGACGGCGCTGCCAACGGCGCCGCCGACGACGACGCTGAGAACGCCGCCGACGGCGCCATCCGGGGGAGGCCGTCAGCGAGCGGTGATCACTGCACGGCGCTCGCGGTCGTGAGCCGCGGGCGGCACGTCGTGGCGCACAACATGGACTGGTACGTCGTCGATGCGCCGAACAACGTGCTCTTCGACTACACGTTGCCCGACGGCACACGTCTGCTGACGTTGGCGGGGGCGCCTTACTTGCCCATGCTGGGCATGAACTCGCATGGGATCGGCAACGTGAGCAACTCAATGCCCTCGAACGACAATCGAGTCGGCGTTCCGAACGTCTTCGTGCGGCGCTGGTCGATTGAAGCGGCGTCGCTAGAGGAGGCGCGCGCCCGCGGCCTCCTGACGACGCGGGCGCGCGGCACGAACCACTTCCTCGGCGATACGCAGGGCCGCCTCTGGGACATCGAGACCTCGGCGACCGCGTTTGCCTTCCTGGACCGGTCACGCGACTCGTTCATGGCGCACACGAATCACTACCTCGCCGGTGAGATGGCCAAATTCGCCGGGGCCGAGCACGAGGAGTCGCGCACGCGGTGGACGACCGCGGAGCAGCTCCTCGCTGACGGCGTGGCTCAGGACGAGGATCCAGTCACACTGGCCATGCGCGTTCTACGCTGCCATGATCCAGCGCCGGAGGAGGCGATTTGTGGCCATCCCGACACCAACTTGCCGGTAGCCGAGCAGGGCATGACGGTCGGCAGCATCATCTGCGATCTGGACGAGCGGCGGCTGTACGCTTGCGCGGGTCCACCCTGCCAGACCACCTATCAGGTGTTTGCCCTCTAGGCCGGGAACGGCGGGGCGGGCAACGCACTTTCCTCTCTAACCTGAAGGCTCTGAACGGGGAGGTTCATTGATGAGTGAGCCGGTGAACAAGTATCGTTATCGCGAGATGACGTGGCCCGAAATTCGCGACGTGGTCGCCGAGGACCGCGTCGTCGTCATTCCCATCGCCACGCTCGAAGACCACGGTCTGCACCTGCCGATCGACTGCGATGTGCGCATCATCGAGGAGATCTGCGCCCGCGCTTGTGCTCGCGTACCGGACCAAGTCGTCCTCCTGCCGGCGGTGACGCACGGCTACTCGCCCCACCACCGCGATTTTCCCGGGTCAGTGAACATCCGTTGGAACATCTTCGTTGAGCACCTCATCGACATCACGAGTAGCCTCGTCGGGCACGGTTTTCGCCGCTTCATCCTGGCCAACGGGCACGGCTCCAACCAGCCGCTGGTCAACATGGCGGCGCGTTTGACCATCGTTGACCACCCGGAGGCGATCGCCTGTGACTACTGGTACTTGGCGACGGAGGCAGGCAAGAAGGCGATCGCCTCAGTGCGGGAGTCTGAGTTCCCCGGTGGGATGGCGCACGCCTGTGAGCTGGAGACATCGATCTATCTCGCCATCGACCCAACGCTTGTCCAGATGGACAAGGCCGTCAAGGACATCAACGTCCCGCCTTCCGACTACTTCTGGTTCGACTGGAGCGACGGGCCAGGATCGATGATGGAGTACTGGTCGACGCTCTCGCGCACGGGTACCATGGGCGACCCGACATTGGCCACTGCGGACAAGGGTCAGGTCTTGCTAGAGGCGGCGACAGACGAGCTGGTCATGGTCATCAACGAGATGAAGCAGCGCGCCATCAGGCCGCGCGTCGACCATCATTGAGGGATTGGCGAGGGGCTGTCGGGCTGAGAGGCTGCTCGAGCTGAGAGGCTGCTCGAGCTGAGGGGCTGCTCCTGCTTGAACAGGTCGAGCGGTCGCAGGCCGCGCGTTGCCAGTGACGGTACTGGAAGGAGGGTCGCAAGGTGGAGATCACCTACCTTGGCCGTGAGCACGTAATCGAGCTGGGCATGACGATGGCCGACGTACTCGACGTGGTCGAGAACGCCTTTCGCGCGAAGGGTTTGGGCGAGGCGGAGATGCCGCCCAAACCCGGAGTCCACCCGCGGCCGGACTGCTTCCTGCACGCCATGCCCGCCTACGTGCGCGGCGCCGACGTGGCGGGGCTGAAGTGGGTCAGCGGGTATCCGACAAATCCGGCTCGCGGTCTGCCCTACGTGGGCGGCTTGTTGGTCTTGAACGACGCCGAGACAGGTCTCCCGGTGGCCATCATGGAAGCTGGCTGGATCACAGCGATGCGCACTGGGGCGAGCGTCGGGGTAGCGGCCAAGTATCTCGCCCGGCGCGAGAGTTCTGTGGTTGCGATCGTCGGGTGCGGGGTACAGAACCGAGCCAGCTTGGCAGCGTTGGTCGAGATCTTGCCGCAGCTCAGTGAAGTGCGCTGCTACGACGTCCGCGACGAAGCGGTGAACCGCTTCGTCGCGGAGATGCGCGCGGCGTACCCACAGTTGACGTTTGTGACGTGCTCTCGTGCGGCTGAGGCCGTCCGTCTTGCCGACGTGGCCGTCACCGCCGTACCAATTGTCGTTCATCCGCACCCCGAACTCGATGCCGGTGTGCTGCCGGTAGGAGCGCTGGCGGTGGCTCTCGACTACGATGCTGCGTGGAGCGCGGCGGCGGTGGACGCCTGTGACAAGCTGTGCTGTGACGATGTGGAGCAATTCTTGGCCACGCGGGCGCGGGGAGAACATTTCACCAACCTGTCCAAGCCGCCCTCGGCGGACCTCAGCGACGTCATCGTTGGCCGGCAGCCGGGACGCGAGGGCCCCAGCGAACGAATCTTTGCCGTGAATATGGGCATCGCGGTTGAGGACATTTTGACCGCTCAGGTTCTCTACGATCGCGCGCATGCCGCCGGCATTGGGGTGAAACTGGGGCTGTGAGCGGGCTGGCATCGTTGCAGGAGGCTCTCGCTTGCGGTTTGGACATTGAGTATAGTAGTCATGCCGGGTACGGGGGTGCACGGCAGCACGGTTGGCCCACGATTCGAGAAAGTGAGGTAGGGAGAGAGATGGCCGTTCAAGGCGATACCTACGATATCGAGATCGAGCACGTTACCAAACGGTTCGATGACTTCACCGCCGTGAAGGACATGAACCTCAAGATCCGCAAGGGTGAGTTCTTCTCCATGCTTGGCCCGTCTGGCTGCGGCAAGACCACGACGCTGCGCATGGTGGCCGGCTTCGAGCAACCGACTGAGGGCGAGATCTACATCGCCAACACCCCGGTTGCGGGTGTGCCGCCTTACAAGCGCCCGGTCAACACCGTCTTCCAGAACTACGCCCTCTTCCCTCACCTCGACGTGTGGGAGAACGTCGCCTTCGGCCTCAAGCGCAAGAAGGTGCCCGAGCCAGAGATCAAGAAGCGCGTGCAAGAGGCGCTCGAGATGGTCGAGATGGACAAGATGAGCAAGCGCAAGCCCAGTCAGCTTTCGGGCGGCCAGCAGCAGCGCGTGGCCGTTGCGCGAGCCCTCGTCAACCTGCCGACAGTGCTCCTTCTAGACGAGCCCTTGGGCGCGCTCGATGCCAAGCTCCGTAAGGCCATGCAGTTGGAGCTCAAGAAGTTGCAGAGCGATGTCGGCATCACGTTCATCTACGTGACTCACGATCAGGAAGAAGCGCTGACGATGAGCGACCGCATCGCCGTGATGAGCCAGGGCGTCGTGGAGCAGGTCGGCAGGCCGGCCGATATCTATGAGAATCCCGAGTCCGCCTTTGTGGCCAACTTCATCGGCGTCTCCAACATCTACCTCTCCGATGTGAAGCAAGTGCACGGCAAGGTGGCCGAGTGTGTCACCGACCAGGGTCTGCCCGTACACGTCTCCACGCACGGTCACGAGGAGGTCAAAGCGGGCGACAAGGTGGGCATCGTCATCCGCCCAGAGAAGCTGCTCATTACACCGATCGATGACAAGAGCGAGATTGGCGATCGCGAGAACGTCTACAACGGGGTTATCAAGGCCGTCGTGTACATCGGCTCGGTGACGCAGTTCATCGTCAGCATAGAAGGCAAGCACCTAGCGCAGGTGCTGCAACAGAACCTCTACCATACCGAGCGCCGCGAGTGGCATCAGGAGCAGCAGGTCAACGTCTCCTTCTGGACCGAGAGCTGCTCCCTGATTACCGATGTGGAGCGTGGCATGGCGGAGAAAGACCTCATGGGGGAGGTCGTCAGGCGTATGTAGGCAGAGGCCGCTGGGAGGGGCGCTGGGGGCGCTGCGCGCCCCCAGCGCCCCTCCCAGCGGCGGTCGCTGCGGGCATGCGCAGGGCATACGTGTGAGTGGCGACTCGGTGAGTGAGTCGGCCGGAGGTGGGCGCGCAGCATGATCACCGTCCAAGACATCCTCGATATTCCTGGTCTTGACTTGCGCTTGCTCAGTGGCGCCAAGTCGGTCACCAACCCTGTGCGCTGGGTGCACATTGCCGAAGTTCGCGACCCCGTGAAATGGCTCAAAGGGGGTGAGTTACTCCTCACGACTGGCATGGGAATCGGTCGCTCCGATGAGGACCAACGCGCTTTCCTACGCGAGCTCATCGATGCCAACCTGGCCGGTCTGGGCTTCGGAGTGGGCTTCAGTTACCGCAAAGTGCCGCAGGCGATGGTCGACTTCGCCGAGGAGCACAACTTCCCGCTGTTCGAGGTCCCCTACAACGTGCCTTTCATCGCCATCACGGAGGCTGTCTCGTCGAAGATCATCAACGAGCAGTACGCGTTGCTGCAGCGCAGTCTGGCGGTCCACGAGAAGCTGACCAAGATCGTGCTCGAGGAGCGCGGCCTGGAGGCGATCATCTCTACGCTCTCGGCTTTGGTCGGTTGCGCGGCGGTTCTCTTCGACTTCCACGGCTTGGTGCTCTGCGAGGCCGCCTACCGCCGACAGCTTTCCCGAGAGACGGTTGCGGGACTGTGGCGACAGATCTCGGATCGGCGCGCCAATCGACAGACCTTCTCGGTGGGGCTCGATGGGAGTGCGATCAGCGTCCAGGTCTACCCGGTGGTCGCCTCGCACCGTATCGGCGCCTTCCTCGCTGTGGTGAAGGACACGGGCGAGTTCTCCGACTACGACCGCATCATCCTCCACCACGTGGTGACGGTGACGGCCTTGGAGCTGGTCAAAAAGAAGGCAGTTGCTGAGACCGAGAAGCGGTTAGCGGGCGACTTCTTCGACGAGCTCATCGCCAGCGACCTCTACGAGGAGGAGATCGCGCGGCGCTTGGCCTTCTTCGGGCTCGACCCCGAGGGCAAGCACTTGATCATGCTGGTCGATATCGACGAGTTTAAGGCCTACGTGACTGGGCCGGGCGAGCGCGCCGAGACGGTTGTGCAAGACATCAAGGAGCGTCTGCACTGGGCCGTCGATGAGTTTCTTGCGCGACGGGAGGTGCTCTTCATCTCGGCCTCGCGCAGCGATTCCGTCGTCGTGCTCGTGCAGACGAGCGCTACGGCGACGCCGCAGAGCGTGATCAACCTCGCGCGCGAGCTTCAGAAGACGTGCGAAGCGATGTTGCCGGAAATCACCGTGTCGATCGGCATCGGGCGACCGCACAAGTCGCTCGTCGATCTGCGGCAGAGCTACTACGAGGCGCTCTACGCCATTCGCATCCGCAAGCTCAAGGGGAACAAAGCCGTCATCGCGAGCTTCGATGATCTCGGCTCCTACGGGCTGCTACTGGGGCTGCAAGATACTCTCTCGCTCGAGGTCTTCTACGACAGCGTCCTGGGCAAACTGCGCGACTACGACGAGCAGAACTCGAGTGACTTAGTGAAGAGTCTCGCTTGCTTCCTCGAGGCGAACGGCCACTGGGGCGAGGCGGCCGAGCGCCTCTACGTGCACCGGCACACGTTGCGCTACCGTATGAAGCGCGTCGAAGAGATTACCGGGCGCGACCTGAGCAGCTCGCAGGACCGCATGGAGTTCTGGCTCGCCCTGAAGGCGAAAGAGCTCATCGAGCAGGCCGGCAAGAAGCAGAAGCTGACACCGCGCAGCTAGTCGACGTTGGCGGCCAGTCGCGACGGTCTCCCCGCGGGCGCCTAGCGCACGAGGTAGCCGCCGTCGACGACGACGTTTGCGCCGGTGAGGTAGTCGTTTTCGATGCAGAAACGGACGGCGTGGCAGACCTCGTCGAAGCGCTCAAGTCTGCCGATCAGGGTGCGATTGGCGGCGCGCTGGGTTGCCTCGGGTCGTCTGTCGTCGGGTGAGTCGAGCGGACCCGGAGCGACGCCACAGACGCGCACTCCGTCACGTCCCCACGCCTTAGCGAGTGCCTTGACGAGGTAGATCTGGGCTGCTTTTGCCGCGCCGTGCGCGGCAAAAGCAGCCCATGCCTCGATCCCACCAACGTCGGTGATGGCGACGATCACGGCGCGGGACGTGCTCGCGTCGCTCGCGGCGGCGGCTGACAACCTACTGTTTGGCTGAGTGGACGTCCCTGAGTCGCTGGCCGGCGGCGTGGGCCCGTCGGCCGATGCGGCGAGGGCGCGATACAGCGCCTGGGCGGTGAAGAAGAACCCCTTGGCGATGGTGTCGACTGAGCCTGACCACTCGCGCTCGGTGATCGTTTCCGGCCGCTGCGGCGCGAAGGGACCGCTGGCGGAGAAGACGAGGACATCGAGAGCGCCCAGCTGCCTGATCGCTTGGTCAACTGCAGCGGCGGCACTCTCTCTGCGGCTGAGGTTGGCCCGTATGGCGGCGCTTCGCCGACCGAGAGCGGCGATCTCGCTACTCGTGTGCAGGGCAGCGGCGCGCGAACGATAGTACGTGATGGCGACGTCGGCTCCGTGGGCGGCCAAGTCGAGGGCGAGGGCGGCGCCAAGGCCCCGACCGCCACCGGCCACGAGGCAACGAGCGCCGGCGATCTTCATGGCGGATCTCCTCCATCTTGGAACGTGGCAAAGATCTGTCCTGCCAAAGCGGCGATGGCGGTCTCCGCCCTTGCCTGAGCCGCGTAACCAAGTCCCTTGCTCAACACGGTGAGGGCGAACGGTCTTCCCGACGAGGGGAAGATGAGGGCCGCATCGTTGACGGTTCCGGAGACGCTGCCGGTCTTGTTGGCGACGCGCATCCCGGCCGGCAAGCCGGCCGGGATGCGCGTACGCCACTCTTGCCGACTCAGGATTTCGACCATGAGGGCACACGAAGCCGGCGTTGCGCAGCGGCCATCGGCGATCATCGCCAAGAGAGCCGTGATGTCACGCGGTGTGCCGCGGTTGTCGAGCGCTTGGTCAATGACGAAGCTGTCCTCGTAGTTGCGCTCCCCGTCGCGACCGTAGCGCTCGTCGCTGAGGCGCAGGAAATCGGCCCCACTGAGTTCGCCGTTGAGCTCCTCAATGCGGGCGAGGGCGGCGTCGCGGCCAGCTTCGCTGAGAGCTTGGAATTTGGCCACGACTGCCTCTGCGGTGAGACCCGCCCATTCGCCGTTGCGCACGATCTCGATCAGGAAGTAGGGGCGGTTAGGTACCCAGCAGTCGATCGTCGATAAGCCGAGAGAGCGCATCGTCTCGTTGATCGAACCCTTGCCGACGCGGTGCCACAGCATGTCGGTGGCCGTGTTGTCACTCAAGGTGATCGTCAGGTAGAGCAGGTCGCGTACTGTCGGCTGCAAGCCAGGATGACAGTGGGTCAGGGTGCTCCCTGGGCTCTTATCGCGCTCGACGAGCGCCAGGCGCTCGTCGAGCGCGATCTCGCCAGCATCGACGTGACGCATGACCGTGACCATGAGCGGCACCTTGAACACGCTCGCCAGGGGGAAAAGCTCATCGGCGCGGTAGCAGATCTCGCGCCCACTGACCAACTCGCGCGCGGCCACGCCCAATGTGCCGCCGAGTTCGTCTTCCCACCGTTCGATCTCGCGTCGTAAGTGTTCGTAGGGCACGCTCTTGCCTCGCTCGGCTTGAGTGAAAGGTGCTATAACCATAGCGCATTGCGGCCGCGAGAGGCAGAGGAGCACCTATGAAGGAGATCGTCGACGAACTTGACAAGGAGCTGATCAGTGCTCTAGCTGAGGATGGTCGGGCTTCGACAACCGAGCTTGCCGAGCGCTTGTCGATTTCCGCTCCTACGGTGCGTTCACGCCTTCGCAAGCTCGTGCAGGACGGCTGCTTCACCGTCAGCGGCCTCATCGACGCGTTCGCCTTCAAGGGACTGACGACGGCGCTGGTTGGCCTAACGCTGGGTGAATACACGCTCGATGAGAAGGTCGAGCAACTGGCCGCGCTCGACAACGTCAACTGGGCGGCAGTCGTGACGGGGCGCTACGACATCATCGTCGAGGTGGCAACCTCGGAGGGCATGAGCGGCCTCTATGACTTTCTCAATGTCTCGCTGCAAGAGGTTGGTGGCATCCGCTCCAGCGAGATGTTCGTCGTGATGAAGGCAAAGAACAAGTGGATCCGCTTGCCGCGCCGGTTGCGCCAGGAGTGGTCGGGGCAGGGCCGCAAGGACGGCTGAGCGCTTACCAGCGAGCTGGCGGCGTCCCTGGCAGCGGGGCATGCTACGGGATCGCGCTTCGCTTTTCGCCATTCTTGGTCGCCATGGGTTGCTCATGCGAAAGTTTTTCTGCTTCTTGTTGACTCATTACGTAAAGACGGAGGGCCTCACTTGTGCTACCATGGCGAGCGAGAGAAGCCTCGCCGTCGGGCCCGTTCGCACTCCTGCCCTGGCGGACGAGCGTGACTCGTCGAACGTCACGTGAACGAAGGCGCGGACGTAAGGAGCCTGGGCAAGTAAGGAGGAAGCGATGATCGTTGGAGTACCGAAAGAGATCAAGAACGAGGAGTACCGGGTTGCCGTGACGCCGAGCGGCGTGCGCGAGTTCGTGCGCGCTGGGCATCGCGTGATCGTCGAAGCGGGCGCTGGCGTGGGGTCCGGCTTCGACGACGCCGCCTACGTGGCGGCCGGGGCCACCGTTGCTCCTGTGGATGAGGTCTGGCGCCAGGCCGAGATGATCGTCAAAGTCAAGGAGCCTCTGCCCATCGAGTGGCCCAAGTTCAAACCGGGCCAGATCCTCTACACCTACCTCCACTTGGCAGCAGCGTATGCGCGCGAGCTGACCGAAGCAATGATCAAGGCCGACATTCGCGCGATCGCTTACGAGACCGTCGAGAGCGAGGGGGGGCATCCGCTCCTCTTCCCCATGAGTGAGGTCGCCGGCCGTTTGGCCATCCAGGCGGGAGCCACTCACCTGCAGAAGAGTCACGGCGGCTCGGGGGTGCTCCTGGGCGGAGTCACGGGTGTGCCGCCGGCGAAGGTCGTCATCATCGGCGGCGGCACCGTCGGTGTCAACGCAGCCAAGATCGCCGTCGGCATGCGCGCGCGCACGGTCATCCTCGACAAAGTGGCCGATCGCCTCGCCTATTTGGATGACATCTTCGGCGGCCGCGTCGAGACGGTGCTCTCGACCGAGACGGCGATCGAAGAGGAGATCGCCAATGCCGACCTCGTCGTTGGGGCTGTCCTGCTCCCCGGCGGTGCGCAAGCTCCGCACTTGGTCAAGCGCGCGATGCTGAAGAACATGAAGCCTGGCTCAGTCATGGTCGACGTTGCCATCGATCAAGGCGGTTGTTTCGAGACGTCGAAGCCAACGACGCACAGCGAGCCGACCTACGTCGTCGACGGCATCATTCACTACTGTGTGGCCAACATGCCGGGTGCTGTCGCGCGCACATCCACCTTGGCCCTGGCCGGGGCGACGCTGCCCTACGGCTTGGCTCTCGCTAACAAGGGGTTTGAGAAGGCGGTGAGCGACGACCCAGCGCTCGCCCGGGGAGTGAACGTCTACCGCGGCAAGCTGACGATCCCCACGGTGGCCGAAGCACATGGCTTGCCCTACACCCCCCTCGCGCAGGCGTTAACCGCCGCTCAGTAAGCTGTACACGTCGATCCGTATAGTGCGCAACTGCCCGCTTTGGCCCAGCGGGCAGTTGCGCATCGCGCAGTTCCGGTAGACAGTATCCGAACCGGTACGTTTTGACGCTCTCAGGTAGCGTCCGCGCATCCCGCGAGTTGCGCGACCATGTGGGGGACTGGGAAAGGATGCACATGGGTGACCTTTTGAGGATCGACCTCACCACGCGTACGTCGAGGGAGGAGACACTTGCACCGGAGCTAGTGCGCGACTACATCGGTGCGAAGGGCATCGGGACGCACCTCCTCTTGGAAGAGGTGCCGCCGACCGTCGAGCCTCTCAGCCCGCAGAATAAGCTGATCTTCACCGCTGGGCCCACGGCGGGCTCAACCATGCTCGGGAGCAACCGGTACTCAGTCTACTTCCTCTCGCCGCTCACAGGCGGCTATGGCGAGGCGTACTCCGGTGGCAACTTGGCGCCGCAGCTCGCTCGCACCGGCTACAAGGTCGTTATCGTTGAGGGCAGGGCCGATACCCCCGTCTATCTCGAAGTCTCCGACCAGGGGGTCGAGTTTCACCCCGCCGACGACCTCTGGGGTCGCGACGCCTTCGAGGCCGAAGACGCCATCCTTGAGCGCACGGCGGTCCCCAAGGCAGCAGCCTGCGTGATCGGGCCAGCGGGCGAGAAGCTCGTCCGTTTCGCCTGTATCAACAACAACAAGTGGCACCAGCTCGGCCGTGGTGGACCGGGCGCCGTCATGGGCTCCAAGAACCTCAAGGGGATCGTCTGGCACGGCGAGAAGAAGCCCGAGGTGGCGCGGCCCGACGAGTTCAAAGCCCTCGTCAAAGACATCGCTCAGCGGGCCAAGGACGATCCCGGTGTGGCTGCCTACCAGCGCGGCGGCACGGTCAACATGGTGCGCATCATGAACGGCGTCAACGCCTTTCCGACGCGCTACTGGCGCAAGGGCACCGTGGAGGGCTGGGAAGCCCTGTCAACCGAGACGATGCGCGAGAAGTACTGGGTGCGCAACGAGAGCTGCCCGCCCTGCGTCATGCAGTGCGTCAAGCACACCATGGTCAAAGAAGGCCCGCTGGCTGGCCTCGAAATCGAAGGTCCCGAGTACGAGACGCTCTACGTCTTCGGCGGTTTGTGCGAGATCGTCGATTTCGCCCAGGTGATGCGCCTGAACGACATCTGCGACCGCATGGGCATGGATACGATGAGCGCCGGCAACCTGTGCGGCCTGGCCATCGAAGCGTCTCGGCGCGGCAAGATCGACGTCAAGCTCGACTTTGGCGACGCCGACGGTGTGGCTGCCTTCCTGGAGCTCATGGCGCGCCGCGAAGGCATTGGCGACCTCTTCGCCCAGGGCATCCTCAAGGTCGCGAAGGAGCTGGGCCTCGAGGATGTCGCCGTACACGTCAAGGGGCTGGAGCCGGCTGGCTACGAGCCGCGCTACATGAAGGGTATGGGGCTAGGCTACGTGACCACGTCACGGGGAGCTTGCCACTTGCGGGCGACGTTCTATAAGGCTGAGCTCGCTGGCATTTCCGATCCACAGGTGATCGACGGCAAAGCGGCGCAGTACGTCGATTGGGAGAATCGCCTCTGCATCATGGACACGTTGATCTACTGCCGTTTCTACCGCGATCTGGTGCAGTGGCCGTACATCACCCAGGTCGTCAACGCTGCCATCGGCACGGACTACAGCGAAGACGAGCTCAAAGCGATCGCGAATCGCATCGTTACGGAGACGCACCGCTTCAACGAGCTGCGCGGCTTCGGCGCCGCCCAGGAACGCCTGCCTCGCTGGATAACCGAGCACCCGATGGACGACGAGAAGGGACTCACCCTCACCGACGACGAGGTGAGGAAGATGTTGGCCGACTACTATGCCCTACGCGGCTGGGGCACGCCGCCGGCGGACTGAGGGCGTTGGCCTGCTCACTTCCTGACGAAGTGCCTGACTTTGCGCCAGCGGGCAGCTGCCTCTTGGCCAGCCTGAAGGACGACGGTCAAGCGCGCCAAAGTTGTCTGTAAGGCGGCGGCACTCTCCTGGAGGCGCGCCGCGCGAGCCGACAACTGGTCGGCCCTGGCGGTGGCGGTCTGCGAACCGTCGGCGATGCTTGCCAGGAGCGGTTGCACTTCGCGCTGCACCCGCCGGGCGGTCTTGAAGAGGCGCCATCCCTTGAGGCCGGTATAGGCGAGCAAGGCCAGCACTGCGGCGACACAGACGATGAGCAGCGCTAAGAGTGCCCAATCGCTCATGTATCTGCTCCTCTCTCTAATGGCCGGCGATGCGCTGGCATGCGTGCCAAGTCTACCTGCTGAGGCGGCTCGTGCAAACGTCGGGCCTGACTGCTTGAGCTAGGGAAGCGGTACACGTCGCGCGGCTGTGGCGAAGCGTCCGGCCAGGAGACTCACCCTGACAACGTCGCCGGTGTGCGGCGCCTCGATGAACAGTCCGTGACCGGCGTAGATGCCAACGTGGTGGACACCGGTCGGTACTGGGGAGCCGAAGAAGACTAAGTCGCCCGGTTCCAGGGCGCTCAAGGCGACCGGGCTGCCCATCTGCGCCTGGGCGGCCGCATAGTGAGGCAAGGCGATGCCGAAGTGGGCGAAGACGTATTGAACCAACCCCGAGCAATCGAAGCCGCTCGGGTCGGCTCCGCCCCAGACGTAGTTGACGCCGAGAAACGTGAGTGCGTAGCGCACGAGGCTGATCTGCGCCGGGGTTCCGGGCAGCGTCGAGAGGTCGAGGCCGGCTTGGCGCGCCAGGCGCGCCGCCCGGATGGCGTCGCGGCGCGCCTGGCGCGCCAATAAGCCGCGAATGCGGGAGTCGAGGTTGTTGAGGATGGCTTGGCGTTCGGCGAGTTGTGCCTGGACCTCGGCGCGGACTTGATCGACCTCAGTCTGGACAGCGAGGGCTTGTTCGCGGCGTCGGTTGATCACGTTCTCGAGGTGATGCACTGTCTGGACGAGCTCCAGCAAGCGTGTTTGGGCGAGCTGATCTTGTCGTGCGATGAGGCTGAAGAAAGAGATTTCGGTCTGCGCGTCCGAGAGGTTGCCGGTCGTGAGGAGTACGTCGAGAAGCGTGTAGGTGCCCATCTTGTACATCTGCGCGAGACGCGTGCTGAGGAGTTCCTGCTGGTGTGTCAGTTCGTCCTGGGAACGCTGCAGCTGCAGACGCGTTTGGGCGAGCTGAGCGCTGATCGCGTTGAGGTTGCTACGCGCCTGGTTGTAGCGTTCGACGACAGTCTCGAGCTGGTCGTCGAGAAGGGCGATGCGTCGTTTGACCTCCGCCGCTTGCCGGCGCAGTTCGGGTAGGTTGGTGGTGGGCTTGCCCATGACGAGCACTCTGATCTGTCCGGCGGCGTGCGCGGGAACGGGGTTCGCGCACGCCGCCGCCGCTGCCGCGCAGACACACGCCAGGAAGAGGCCAATCAGAGCGCGTCGCCGGTCTGTGCGCGCGGCACGCGCGGCGCTGTTGTGCCAATCGGCGTTCATGCTGTTGCGGGTTGCGCTCACCTTCCCGGTGTATCGGCGCGCAGAGAAGAGCCTTTACGAGAAGGGTAGAGAAGCGAAGCGCCCCGAAGGGGCTGCGAGCAGCCCCTTCGGGGCGACATTCTTCGGCCTTGACGCTTTACAATAGCAGTGAGCGGCCGTACAATTTTCTCCCCCTCAAGGGGGACTCGTCGCGGGGTGGAGCAGTCCGGTAGCTCGTCGGGCTCATAACCCGAAGGTCGCAGGTTCGAATCCTGCCCCCGCTACCAAGGCCTTCCCGGGCGCCCGTTCGGGCGCCCTTTTGTTGACCACAACCGGGCTGCCTTCGGACGTCGTGTCGTGAACCCACAGCACGCGGATACGGCGCTTTCACGGAAGAACTCTTTCGTGTGCCGACTGTGGCGTTGGCAGCGCTCCATCCTTTAGTGTGCTGGCTGCGGCGCCGGCAGGTATCCGTCGCTAAGCGTCTTGAGGAAGGCGACGATGGCCAGCTCCTCGCCGTGGTTCAAGCCCAAATTCCCTAGCTCCGTGTGGTTGACGTTCTGCGGCACTTCCGCTGGTGGCCAGGGAAGGATGTCGCGCGTGTTGTAGAAGTGCACGATCTCGAGCAAGCTCTTGAAGTAGCCGTTGTGGCCGTAGGCCTTCACGAAGAAGGGCGATGGCCGCAGGTCAACATTGCGCAACGTCGGCACCTTGAACTTGCCCAGTTGCGACTCGTAGACGTCGGCCGGATACCCGGCGCTTTGCAGGTAACCGCCAAGGCCAAGATCGCGCCAGGCGGAGCCGAGTGGGTTCCACGTAAGTTCCGTGTAGAACGGATTGAGCGGATTGGCCGGAATGCCGAGGTTGTCGTAGGAGAAGTCGGTGAACAAGGGCGGCACGTGGCAACCAGCGCAGCCAGCTTTGCCCTCGAAGAGGTGCAGGCCACGAAGTTCTTGGCCTGTCAGCTTAGCTTTGCCGGCCATGAAGGCGTCGTACTTGGAAGTGAACGCACTCACGGCGGATGACCGCTCGAAGGCGGCAATGGAGCGCGCGATTGCCGCGTAAGCCGTACTCGTGTCGTTCCAGATGCCTGGACCCCAGACGGCCTCGAAGAGCGGGGCGTAGTCTGACTCCCGTACCTTGGCGACGACGGCCGCCGCATCAGGTTCGTTCATCTCGAGCGGGTTCAAGAACGGACCTTGGGCTTGCTCGGCCAGTGGATCACCAAGCGTTGCTCCCGTGGCCCTTCCGTCCCAGAACATGCCGCCAATCCACGTGCCTTGTTCCGTATCGTAGTGGAGGACGGGACTGTCGCCAGCGTAGGCGGCCGCCGGCGGCTTGCGGTTGCCGAAGCGCCCGATGACGGCGCCCTGGTAGACGGCACCGGCGCTGTTAATGGTGGCGTCGGGTCCTGTCCAACCGACGTTTGCCGCGTGGCAGGAGGCACACGATTGCCCGGCTGGTTCTGACAGGTTGGTGTCGAAGAAGAGCTTCTCGCCGACCGTCTGCGTGGGCGAGAGAGCGCGGGCACTAGCGGCGGCTCCCAGCGTGACGATCAGTGCCAAAATGAAGATGGCTGCGACAGTGACTGCCGTTCGTGTGTGCGTGAGACGCCTCTCGTCCATGGTGGCCCCCTTGTACGTAATTCACCAACCTCCACTGCCAGTCTGCCAGACAGGACGCGTCTTTGTACAGCGTTTTCGTACGAAGCACCAAGCTGCGTCGGCCCTGCCACGTACGGGGCTTAAGAGCGCAGGGCCCGGAACAAGCGCAACCCGCTTGTGCCAACCCTCCACGGTAGGGGGCGTGGAGGGCTCTGCGCTTGACTGGTTCGCTCGGAGTATCCTTTGTCTGTGAAGGGAGACGCTGGTCAGCAGACGCGCGCGCTCGAGAGGCGCGTGCTTGCTTTCGTGCGTGAGCGGGCGTTGTTGCGCCCGCGCGAACGCGTGCTGCTCATGCTCTCCGGGGGCGCCGACTCGATGGCGCTCCTGGCGCTCGTCCGCGTAGCGGACGAGCGCCTCGGTCTTGGTCTGCAGCTGTACGCCCTGCACGTCGACTATGGCACGCGGGGAGCGGAGTCGACTCGCGACCGGCGGATCGTCGAAGAGGCATGTGCAGCCGCGTCAGTGCCGCTCGAGATCGTTCATCTGGAGAATCGATTGACGGGCTCCGCCTTCGAGGAACGCGCGCGCGCCGTGCGCTACGAGGCGGCGGGCGCCCTCGCCCGACGGGCGCGGCTCTCAGCGATCGTCACGGCGCATAACCGCGACGATCAGGCCGAGACAGTCCTGTACCGGCTAGCTAAGTACGCGTCGCCGAGCTCACTCGTAGGTATGCGACCGCGAGCGGCGTTGGCTGGACGCGGTTTCATGGGCAGCCCCGAGCTGCCCCTTCCCCGGACTCGCGACACGGACTCGGTCGCTGCGGCCTCCGCTGCTGCGGCGACGGAGATAGAGACGATCGACCTCGTGCGCCCACTCCTCTGCCTTGGCGCGGCGGAAGTGCGCGCCTACTGCCGGGCGCGGGGGATCTCCTACGGGGACGACGTGACGAATGCCGACCCCGCCTATGCGCGGCGCAACCTCATCCGCCACGAAGTCATTCCCACCCTGGAGCGCGTGAACCCGGCGCTGACGGCGACTCTGGCCGAGAGCGCCGACATGGCCGCCGAGGAGCGTGCTGCGCTCGACGCCCTGGTTGCCTCTGCCTGGTCACGCGTCGTGGTCGGGCAAGGGGGCGACAGTCCGCGGTTGGCGGTGAGTGAGGCGCGTAGTAGGCACACGGTGTCCGCTGAGGCGCTTTCGTCGGTCTTGGATGTGAGCGCCCTGGCGGACGAGGCGCCCGCTGTACAGGCTCTCTGTGTGCGTCGGCTCCTCCGGGAGGTGTACGGTCCCTACGCACTCGTTGAACGTCGGCTGCTGAACAGTGTCCTGCTGCTCTTGCGGAGCACTGCCGGGAGCAAACGCGTGAGTTTACCGGGAGGGCTTGAGGCCGTGCGCGAGTACGACCGGCTGACGGTGCGCCGCCGCGACGCGGCGGCGCACACGTGCCAGCCGGTCGTACTCGCGCCGGGCGGCGATGTGCTGTTCTGCGGGCGGCGCTGCTCGGCCGAGTTGCTGTCGGCAGCGCCGCCCCCCGAGCGTCTACGCGAGAACCGGGAGGAGGCTTTTCTGGGCTGCCTCGAGCCGCCAAAGGCGATCGTGCTTCGCCATCCTCGCGCTGGCGATCGGTTTCAGCCCCTTGGGCTGGGTGCTACAGTTTCGCTAGCGGAGTTCTTCAGCGCCGCCAAGGTCCCGGTCAGTCAGCGCGCTGCGGCGGTAGTCGCGGAGATTGCTGGCGTGGTGGCGTGGGTGAGTCCCGGGCGAGTGGCCGAACCGTACAGGGTCCACGAGGTGTCGCCTTGCGTGGTACGGCTCAGCTTCCAGCGCGCCTGACGCGGCGGCCCGATGGCGCCTTCGCTGGACCGAGGCGGGCGCGCCAGCCATAAGGGGCAACTGTGAGCCGAGCAGGAGGAAATGTGGACGAAGTCATCGGGGAGATTCTCGTTAGCCGTGAGGCGTTGCAGGCCAAGGTGGCCGAACTAGGAGCGCGCATCTCGGCCGACTACGCCGGCAAAGACCTCCTCCTCGTCGGCGTGTTGAAGGGGGCGGTCTTCTTCATGGCCGACCTGGCGCGACACATCACCGTGCCCGTGGCGCTCGACTTCATGGCTGTCTCCAGCTACGGTTCTTCGACCGACTCGTCCGGCGTCGTGCGCATCCTCAAGGACCTCGACACGACGATCGAGGGTCGGCACGTCCTCATCGTGGAGGACATCATCGATTCGGGGCTCACTTTGAGCTACCTCACCAAGAACTTGAGCTCGCGCAAACCTGCCTCACTTGAGATTTGCGCCTTGCTCACGAAGCCCGCTCGGCGCAAGGTTAACTTGCCCTGCAAGTACATCGGCTTTGAGATCCCGAACGTCTTCGTGATTGGCTACGGCCTCGATTTTGCCGAGCGTTTCCGCACGCTCGACTACGTGGCCAGCCTGCGTGACGAGGCGGTCGCCGAGCTCAGCGAAGCCGACGAAACCTTGCTCTAGGCGTGCCCACTGAGGGTTCTTGGACTGACGGCGAGGGGTATGGTACCCTCATCATGCCAAGCAGCGGCAAACCCTGCCCGCAGGGATGCGGCCAAAGAGCCGCAGGAGAGCGAACGTGAGCAAATTCATCCGCAGCGCGTTCTTCCCCATCCTCATCGTCATCATCCTGGCGGTTGTCGTTCAGGTGGTCCTTAGAGGTGGCGGAAGCGCGGCGCCGCAATACACCTACCAAGGCGGCAGCAACAGCTTTGTCAGCCAGCTCGCCGCCGGCACAGTCAGGTCGGTGTCGATCAACACGAAGGATCAGCAGCTTGAGGTCACCACGACCGGCGGCCAAAAGTACACCGTCAACTATCCCGACACGACGACCCTGACTCAGTTGCTGCAGAAGTACCCGGATGTGGTAGTGACCTCCAAGAGCCCGAGTTCGCCGTGGTATCTGAGTGCGCTTGGGTACTTGCTGCCCATCGTGCTGCTCATCGGCTTCTGGATCTTCATCATGAATCAGATGCAGGGCGGCGGCAGTAAGGTCATGAGCTTCGGCAAGAGTCGGGCGCGCCGCGTGAGCGTCGACTCGCCCAAGGTCACGTTCAAAGATGTGGCTGGTGTGGACGAAGCCGTAGAAGAGCTGCAAGAGATCAAAGAGTTCCTCGAGAACCCGAAGAAGTTCCAGCAGCTGGGGGCGCGTATCCCGAAGGGCGTTCTACTCTACGGACCGCCCGGTACGGGCAAAACGTTGCTGGCGCGCGCGGTTGCAGGCGAAGCGGGTGTGCCCTTCTTCAGCATCTCGGGTTCCGACTTCGTCGAGATGTTCGTTGGCGTTGGCGCCAGCCGCGTGCGCGACTTGTTCGATCAAGCCAAGCAGAACAGCCCCTGCATCATCTTCATGGACGAGATCGACGCCGTCGGCAGACATCGGGGCGCTGGTCTAGGCGGCGGCCACGACGAGCGCGAGCAAACGCTCAACCAGCTCCTCGTCGAGATGGACGGCTTCGAGATGAAGGACAACATCATCTTGATCGCCGCCACCAACCGTCCCGACATCCTTGACCCGGCGCTTTTAAGGCCGGGACGCTTCGACCGACAGATCGTCGTCGATCGTCCCGACCGTCCTGGTCGCGAGCAGATTTTGCGAGTGCACACGCGTGGTAAGCCGATCGCCAAGAACATCGATCTCGACACGCTTGCCGCGCAGACGCCCGGCTTCACCGGCGCCGACTTAGCTAACCTGATCAACGAGGCTGCCCTGCTGGCGGCGCGGCACGGCAAGAAGCAGATCGACATGGCCGAGCTCGAAGAGGGCATCATGCGAGTACTCGCTGGTCCGGAGAAGAAGAGTCGCTTGCTCTCCGAGAAGGAGAAGGCCATTACGGCGTACCACGAGATGGGTCACGCGCTCGTGGGTCACTTCTTGCCCAACACCGACCCGGTGCACAAGATCTCGGTCGTCAGTCGTGGCCAAGCGCTGGGCTACACGATCTCGCTGCCCACGGAGGACAAGTTCCTCACCACGGTGAGCGAGCTGAAAGACCAGATGGCCATGACGTTGGGCGGGCGCACCGCTGAAGAGCTCGTCTTCGGCGAGATCACCACAGGTGCGGCCAACGACCTCGAGAAGGCGACCAGCATCGCCAAGCAGATGATCATGCGCTGGGGCATGAGCGACAAGCTCGGCCCGCGGGTCCTGGGGCACAACCAGGCGCAGCCCTTCCTCGGACGTGAGTTCAGCCAAGAGCCCGACTACTCCGAGGAGGTCGCCCGCGAGATCGACGCTGAGATTCGGCGCATCATCGAAGAGGCGCATCGGCGGGCGCGCGACGTGCTCACTGCTAACCGCCAGCAGCTCGACTTGGTGGCCAAGGTGCTCATGGAGCGCGAAACGCTCGATCGCAGCGAGTTTGAGGCGTTGCTCGATGGGGTCCCCGAAGAAGAGGTCTTCCGCGCCAAAGACGAGAAGGCCGGCAAGCGCGGCGGTACGCCGGTGGTCAACGAGCCCGAGCCTGTGCGGCGGCGTCGGGTGGGCGCTCCTGCGCCGGTCAATCCGATCAACCCGGAGACAACCTAGGCCGCGGGGCCAGCTCGCGCTCCATGGACAAGGAGAAGATCCAGACAGGCGTACGCTTGATCCTCGAAGGCATCGGCGAGGATCCCACGCGCGCCGGCCTCATCGATACACCTCGGCGGGTCGCCGACATGTACGAGGAGATCTTCTTCGGCATGCACGTCGACCCGCGCGAGCTGCTCGTGGCCATGCCCGATGATCATCATCGCGAGATGGTGCTCATCAAGGACATCGCTTTCTACTCGGTGTGCGAGCACCACCTGTTGCCGTTCATTGGCAAGGCGCACGTGGCCTACATCCCCAGCGCCGCCGGCCACATTGCCGGCCTCTCGAAGCTGGCGCGCTTGGTGCGCACGGTGGCGGCCCGGCCGCAGCTGCAGGAGCGCATTACCTCAGAAGTGGCCAATGCCCTCGAAGAGGCGCTCGAGCCATTGGGCGTATTGGTGCTGATTGAGGCCGAACACCTGTGCATGTCGATGCGCGGCGTGCGCAGCGCGGGTGCCAAGACGGTCACGAGCGCCGTGCGCGGACTGATCGAGTCCAACGCCGCCACTCGGGCCGAGGTACTCTCGCTGATCAACGCGGAGCGGTAGTTCGCGGGCGTCTGCGGCCGGCCTTGGGCAGCGATCATGACGGACGCCTCTCTCATACCTCAGGCTCAGCCGATAGGCACGTATCCGGCAACGACGCTGCCGGTCGCCCTGCCCAGCATCATGGGCATCCTCAACGTCACGCCCGACAGCTTCAGCGACGGCGGCCTTTTCTTCGCTGCCGAAGCGGCTACGACGCACGCTCTCGAGATGGTGCGCCAGGGCGCGTCGATTGTCGACGTTGGCGGCGAATCGACGCGCCCTGGCGCCGAACCTCTCCCACTCGAAGAGGAGTTGCGCCGCGTCATCCCCGTCATTGAGGCGATCGCCGACCCGTTGCGCGCGGCGGGCGCAGTCATCTCGATCGATACTTACAAGGCCGCTGTCGCCCGCCGCGCCGTAGCGGCTGGCGCGACCATGATCAACGACATCAGCGCCCTGCGTTTCGACCCCGAGATGGCGGCCGTGGCGGCTGAGAGCGGCCACACGATTTGCCTCATGCACATGCAGGGCGAACCGCGCACGATGCAGGAGAGGCCGCACTACGACAACGTGGTCGATGAGGTGCGCGCCTTTCTCGAGGAGCGGCTGGCCTTTGCGGTCGGCGCCGGTGTGCGCGAGGAGCAGATCGTGCTCGATCCCGGCATCGGTTTCGGCAAGACGGCGCAGCACAACCTCCTCCTCCTCAGGTATTTGCATCGCCTGACTGAGCTGGGTCGCCCGATCCTCTTGGGGACGTCACGCAAGCGTTTCCTGGGGGTAGTGCTGAAGAGTGAGGTGCCGACTGATCGGGTTGTCGGTACCGTGGCTTCGACGGTCATTGGGTTCCTCCAGGGAGCGGCCATCTTTCGTGTGCACGATGTCGGCGCCAACGCCGATGCACTCACGGTGACGCAGGCTATCGCGACGGCAGGGGCTACCGATCCCGTGGGGGAGACTGGTTGATGGGCCGCCACATCACAATCGGCGTCGATGGCATCACACTCTGGGGCCACTGCGGCGTGACGGCAGAGGAACGGGCTGTGGGCCAGCGCCTGGTGGTCGACGTTCGTCTGACGCCGCGCTCGGTGCCAGGCAGCGAGAGTGACGAGCTCAGCGGGACGGTCGACTACGGGGCGGTCGCCGAAGTCGTGCGCGCCTGCGTGGAGGAGGGCACGTACAACTTGCTCGAACGAGTGGCCACCGTGATCGCCGAGCGGCTGTTTGCCGAGTACCGGCCGCGCGAGGTGGCTGTCACCGTGCGCAAGCCGGCGCCGCCGGTGACGGTCCCCGCCGAAGAGGCGTGGGTCGAAGTGGTGGTGCGTCCGTGACGCTGGCCGAGTCCGGCGCCGCCGCGTCACAGGTGGCGGCGCGGCGCGTCTTCCTCTCACTGGGATCGAACCTGGGCGATCGCCTCGCCTTCCTGCGCGCCGCACGGGCGGCGTTGGCTACCCTGCCTCAAGTTGACGTGCTGGCCAGCTCGCCGATCTATGAGACTGATCCGCAGGACTTCGAGGCGCAGCCGGCCTTCTTGAACCAGGTCATCTGCCTCGAAACGACGCTGCCGCCGTCCGATCTCTTGCGTGCCTGCCAGGCCATTGAGGCGGCGCACGGGCGCGAGCGCAGCCGCCGCTTCGGACCGCGCACGCTCGACATCGATATACTGTTTTATGAAGGCGTCGAGTCGGACGACCCCGAGCTCACGCTGCCGCACCCGCGCGCGCAGCAGCGAGCCTTCGTCATGGTGCCATTGGCCGATGTGTGGCGCTGGTCACGAGGGATGCCGGCCCTAGATGTTTCGCAGCGAGCGGCCGAGCTGGCACGGGAGCAAGCAGTGCGTCAGTACAGCGACGAGTAAGGAGCGTGAGCGGTGGCGTCGGAGTCCTCGGCGGTGCTCGAACAACAAGCCGAGCTGCGCCGCCTGGCGACTGAGCGCCGGGCGGTGATCCTGGCGCACAACTACCAACGCGGCGAGGTGCAGGACGCGGCCGACATCACGGGCGATTCGCTCGAGCTGGCCCGTGCGGCTGCCGCGACGGACGCCGAGGTCATCCTCTTCTGCGGCGTCCGTTTCATGGCCGAGACGGCGCACATCCTCTCGCCCGAGAAGCTGGTACTGCTTCCCGACGCGCACGCTGGCTGTCCCTTGGCCGACACCATCACGGCGGAGAAGCTGCGCGCTCTGAAGCGTGATCACCCCGATGCGGCGGTTGTGGCGTACGTCAATACGGCGGCTGAAGTGAAGGCCGAGGCCGATATCTGTTGCACGAGTGCCAACGCGGTCGAGATTGTCGCTCGCTTCCCCGCCGAGCAGCCGTTGATCTTCGTGCCCGATCGCAACCTGGGTGACTACGTGCGGCGGCAAAGCGGTCGCCAGAACATGATCATCTGGGATGGTTTCTGTCACGTGCACGAGGACATTACGGCGAACGACATCGAACAGGCGCGGGCCCACTACCCGGATGCGCGCGTGCTTGCCCACCCTGAGTGCCGCCACGAAGTGCTCGAACGGGCTGACGTAGTAACCAGCACGTCGGGAATGTTACGACGGCCGGCGACAGACCCGGCGCAGACGTTCATCGTGGCCACCGAGGTCGGCTTGCTGCACCGCCTACGGCAGCTCTACCCTGAGCGGACGTTCGTGGCCGCTTCGCGGAGGGCCACCTGCCCCAATATGAAGCTCACTACCCTGGAGAAGGCGATCGTGGCGCTGCGCGATGGTGTCACCGAGGTCACGGTGCCGCCACGCGTCCGCGAAGGTGCCCTGCGAGCTGTGCAGCGCATGGTCGAGTGAGGCGCCGGGGAGTAAGATTGCCCGCATGCCACGTCCTTACCTCGCTAGCTTAAGCGAACAGCCGCTGGCCCGTCGTCAGTTCGACGTGCTGGTGTTGGGCGGCGGCATCGCCGGCCTGACGGCCGCCCTTGCCGCCGCCCGTCGTTGGCACGTCGGCCTGCTCACTAAGTCGACGCTCGACGACACGACGACGTTCTTCGCCCAAGGCGGCATCGCCGCCGCTCTCGGACCGCACGACTCGCCAGAACTGCACTTCGCCGATACGGTCAACGCCGGCGCGGGCCTCTGCGATGAGGAAGCGGTGCGCGTGCTGGTCAACGAGGGTCCGGCGCGCGTGCGCGAGCTCATGGAGATCTGCCCGCGCTTCGATCGCCAGAACGGCGAGATTGTCCTCGGGCGTGAGGGGGCTCACTCCGTCTCCCGCATCGTACACGCCGGCGGCGACGCCACGGGCAAGGTCGTCGCTAGCGCGCTGGCGCAAGCGGCGGTCACCGGCAGCCGTGTAGAACTGTTCGAGAACGTCTTTGCCATCGACCTGCTCACCGTCGACGGTCGCTGTGTCGGCGCCCTCTCGCTGGATCTGGCCGATGGTGAGATGACTCTCAACCTCGCCATGGTGACGATCCTGGCCACCGGCGGCGCCGGTCAAGTGTACGCGCGCACGACGAACCCCAAGGTGGCGACGGGGGATGGCATTGCCATGGCGTACCGGGCGGGAGCCGCCGTGCGCGACCTGGAGTTCGTGCAGTTCCACCCCACCGGCTTAGCCGTGGGCGACTCGCCCGCGTTGCTGATCACTGAGGCTTTGCGCGGCGAGGGCGCCTTTTTGCGCAACGCCGCTGGTGAGCGCTTCATGGTGCCGGTGGACGCAAAGGCCGAGTTAGCCGCTCGTGACGTGGTCGTGCGCGCCATGGTCAACGAGATGCGCCGTTCGGGCACGCAGCACGTGTTCCTCGACGCGCGCCACCTGCCGGCAGGTATGCTTCATGAGCGCTTCCCGGAAGTGTCCCAGGGCCTCGCCGAGCACGGCCTCGATTTGGCCACCGATTTGATTCCGGTGGCGCCCGTCTCGCACTACTTCATCGGTGGTGTGCTGACCGACGTCTGGGGGCGCACCACTGTTCCCGGGCTCTATGCGACGGGCGAAGTGGCCAACAACGGTGTGCACGGCGCCAATCGTCTCGCTTCCAATTCGTTGCTGGAGGGACTCGTCTTCTCGGACCGCGCCGTGCGCGACCTGGACCGGTACATCGCCCACTTGGGCGAAGACGTGCGGCGCCTGCGCTTCGAGTTGCCAGGAGCATCCCAAGTGGCCCGCGACGGGGGCGACGCGGCTCGACTGCGGGCTCAACTGAGCGCTCTCATGTCGGCGAAGGTCGGCGTTGTGCGGTGCGAGTCGGACCTCCTCGAAGCCCTGACGGAGCTGCGTCGCCTGTCGTCTGCAGCGAGGTTTGCCCAGCCTGGTCCGGCGGAGTTCGAATTCCTCAACCTGCTGACACTGGGAACGCAGATCGCCAAGACGGCTCTGCTGCGCGAGGAGTCGCGCGGCGTGCACATCCGGGATGACTTTCCCGAACGTGACGACCGCCAGTGGCGGCGCCATATCACCCTCCGTTTGCCGGAGTTCCAGCAGGAGCTGCGCTCCGCGCCGACGAACGAGTCCTCACCGCAAACGCGCCGGAGAGAGCCGTGAACGACGCTGAAATTGCCGCGCAGCGAGCCCTTGCCGAAGATCTCGCCGGGTATGGCGACCTGACAGGGCGCGCCTTCCGCGGGACCGGGAAGGCTCGCGTTGAAGCGCGGGCACCGGGTGTGCTCAGTGGCAGCGCAGCTTTTTTGGCGACGGCGCGCCTGGTCGACCCCGCCGTGGACGTGCGTTTCACGCTGTCCGATGGCGAGCGTTTTGCTGGCGGTGAGACGCTGGCTCTCCTTGACGGTCCGCTGGCGAGCTTGTTTGCCCTCGAACGCACCGGGTTGAACTTCTTGGGACGACTCTCGGGCGTGGCCACCTTGACGGCGGCGTTCGTCGCCGAGACGGCGGGGACGCGGGCACGGATCGCGGGGACGCGCAAGACCACCCCGGGGCTGCGGGCGTTGGAGAAGGCGGCGATCGAACATGGCGGCGGGTCGGCGCATCGGTTTGGTCTCTTCGACGGTGCCATGATCAAGGACAACCACGTGGCGGCTGCCGGGGGCGTGCGCGAGGCGGTCGCGCTCGTGCGCGACCGCCTCGCGCACGCCCACACGCTCGAGGTGGAGGTCGACACGCTGGAGCAGCTCGACCAGGCGCTCAGCCTCGGCGTGAGCGTCATTTTGCTCGATAACATGGACGTAGGCCAGATACGCGAGGCCGTTCGCCGGCGCGACGCCGTGGGCGCCGCCGGCGGGGTGCACGCTCTACTCGAAGTCTCTGGCGGGGTGCAGCTCGAACAGGTCCGGGAACTGGCGGCAACGGGCGTCGATGTGATCTCCGTTGGGGCGCTGACCACGCAAGCGCCCTGGATCGACATCGCTCTAGAGTTCGAAGGGGAGCTGCGGTCCTGAAGCGCAGGGGAGGCGAACCGTAATGTTGCTCGCCGTGGACGTCGGCAACACGCAAACCGCGATCGGCTTGATCGACGACGAAGGCATCGTCGACCGCTGGCGCATCGCCACGGTGCGGCACCGCACGAGCGACGAGCTTGCCGGTCTGCTGGTCGGCTTCTTCTCGCTCCTTGAGGTACGTCCGACCGACCTCGTGGACCGGGTTGGTATCGCTTCGGTGGTGCCACGCTTAACGACTCAGTGGACGCGGATGTGTACGCAGCGTCTCGGCGTGACTCCTTTCGTCGTGGGTCCGGGAGTGCGCACTGGCATGCGCATCCTCCTCAAGAATCCGGGCGAAGTGGGTGCCGACCGCATCGTCAACGCGGTGGCTGGCTACGAGACTTACGGCGCACCGGTCATCGTCGTCGACTTCGGCACCTCAACCAACTTCGACGTTGTCGACGGTCACGGCGACTACGTTGGCGGGGTGATCGCGCCCGGTATCGAGGTGTCAATGGAAGCGCTCACGAGCAGGGCCGCCAGGCTGATTAACGTGGATGTGAGCGAGCCGGAGCACGTGATTGGCAAAGACACGGTTGAGGCGATGCGAGCCGGCGCGATCTACGGCTTTGCCGGTCAAGTCGACGGCATTGCGCACGCCATTCGCAAGGAGCTGGGCGAGCCGGCGACGGTTGTGGCCACCGGCGGCTTGGCCGATCTTATCGCACGGCACACGGAGACGATCGCTACGGTCGATCCCGACCTCACCTTGCGCGGCATCGACATGATCATGCGGCGGCAGACGCCGCACTGATGTCGTACGGAGACAGGGCAAGCTTTCCCGAGCCAAACCGGCAACGAGCGTCACGCGATGGCCCTGTCTCTCAGTAGTCCCCTGAAGATTGGCGATCTTCAGCTCGATCGGCGTCTGCTCATGGCGCCTCTGGCCGGGCTGACGAAGTCGCCCTTTCGCCGTCTGGTGCGCCGCTGGGGTGCCGGGCTCGTCTTCACCGAGATGATCGCGAGCCAGGGGATCGCGCACGGCAACCGACGCACGCTGGAGTACTTGCGCTGTGGTGAAGATGAGCACCCGATCGGCTACCAGATCTTCGGTGCGGTACCCGAGGTGATGGCCGAGGCGGCACGGGCGTGCGTGGCGGCGGGCGCCGATCTGATCGATCTGAATATGGCCTGCCCCGTGCGTAAGGTGATGAAGACGGGCGCTGGTGCGGCGCTGCTCGGCGAGCCGGAGCTGGCGGAGCGGATCGTCGCCGCCGTCGTGGCGGCGCTGCCGCGGGGAGTGCCGGTGACGGTCAAGCTGCGGGCTGGGCTGCGCCCGGGCGACGAGGCGGGGCGCCGTCTGGCGCCCCGCCTCGTCGCCGCCGGCGCAGCCGCAATCACCCTGCACCCGCGCACGGCGGCACAGCTCTACCGTGGGCGGGCCGACCACACGCTGACGCTGGCGCTCGCGGGCGAGGTCACTGTGCCGGTGATCGCTTCGGGCGACGTTGGCCTCGTGGGGCCGCAAGGCGCAGGCACGCTGCCTGCTGATGCGGCGACCCCGCCCGTCCCGCGCGGCGAGAGTTCGGCCGTGCACGACGGTTGGCGGGCCGCAGAAGGGCACCGAGAGGCGGTGGCGCGTGTGGCGGCCGAGGGCTGCGCGCGCCTCCTTGACGGCGGCGTGGCCGCCGTCATGCTGGCGCGCGCAGCCCTCGGCCGCCCCTGGCTCTTCGCTGAGATCCTCTACGGCACGCCGGCACCGTCGCGTGCCGTGCGACTCAAGGAGATGCGCGGCTTTGTCGATGAGGTGGCCGAAACGCTGGGCGACCGTGGGGTTGGCTACCTGCGTCAGTTCTGGCCGCGCTTGCGCAAAGGCGGCGCGATTACGTCTGAGGAGGCGCGGGAATTGATGCAGGCGCGACATATGGCGGAGGTGGCGGAGGTGCTTGCGGCAGCCGGTCGATTGGCGTGAGGTGAAGCGCTGGCGGCGCGTTTTGCGCGGAGGCGTCACTTTCGGCTATACTTGTCGGCCTTCAAGCACTTGCCGCTGCGTTTGAGCGGTGGAGGAAGGGAGCAAGCGTTGTTGGAAAAAGAGATCATCCTCACCCCCGAGGGCTATCGGAGGCTCAAAGAGGAGATCGATTACCTGTCGACCAAGAAGCGCGACGAAGTAGCTGAGCGCATCAAGGAGTCGCGCGACTTCGGCGACATCTCCGAAAACTCCGAGTACGACGACGCGAAGAACGAGCAGGCGATGCTCGAACAGCGCATCTTCGCCCTCGAGGAGAAGCTCCGTAGCGCCATCATCATCGACGAGAAGGCCGTCAGTACCGACGTGGTCAGTATCGGCGCCAAGGTGACCCTCGAGGATGAGGATCGCGGTGCCATCTTGGAGTACACCGTCGTGGGCTCTGCCGAAGCGGATCCGACTAACCACAAGCTCTCCAACGAGTCGCCTGTCGGACGCGCCATCATGGGGAAGAAGCCGGGCGATGAGGTGACTGTGCCGGTGCCCCAAGGCGCCAAGCGCCTCAAGATCGTCGCCATCGAACGTGCCTGAGCAGTCAGCCGATCACGAGCGGCTCGGCGGTGAGCACAGCGGCGGCATCCTCGCGGAGCGGCGCCAGAAACTCGCCGCGTGGCGGCAGAGTAATGAGCCGGTCTACCCGACCAGCTACCAGCCGCGCGAGGAGATAGGGCCGCTGCGGGCGGCCTACGAAAACCTCGCTCCAGAGCAAGAGGATCCCGCCGCACAGACGCATCGCGTCGCCGGTCGGGTGATGGTCAAACGTCACCACGGGCGGCTCTCGTTCCTGGTCATCAAGGACTGGAGCGGGCGACTGCAACTGCTGGCCACCCAAGACGCGCTCGGCGAGGAACCGTACGCGCGCCTGTGCGACCTTGACCTCGGCGACATCATCGGTGCGGAAGGCACGATGATGCGCACGCGCCGGGGCGAGCTCAGCCTGCGCCTGCGCAGTTGGCAGTTGCTCAGCAAGTCGCTGCGACCCCTGCCGGAGAAGTTCCACGGTTTGACCGACGTGGAACTGCGCTACCGCAAGCGCTACCTCGACATGATCGTCAACGACGAGTCGCGCGAGGTCTTCATCAAGCGGGCCAAGATCATTGCCGCCATTCGCCGTTTTCTCGACGACCGCGGTTTCATCGAAGTGGAGACGCCGGTGCTGCAACCGCTCTACGGCGGCGCCCTCGCGCGTCCGTTCGTCACGCACCATAACGAGCTCGAACGGGACCTCTACCTGCGCATCGCTACTGAGCTCTACCTGAAGCGCTGCATTATCGGCGGCATCGACAAGGTCTACGAGATCGGTAAGGACTTTCGCAATGAGGGTGTGAGTTACAAGCACAACCCTGAGTTCACCATGCTCGAGACCTACGAGGCCTACGTCGATTACAACTACGTGATGACCATGGTGGAAGAGATGGTCAGCGCCGCAGCGCAGGCTGTGGGCGGCTTGCAGGTGAACTTTCGTGGCCACGAGATCGACCTCACGCCGCCCTGGCCGCGGCTGACGATGCGCGAGGCCATTCGCAATGAGACCGGCATCGACATCGGCGCTGATGAGGTGCGTGACGTGGCCGGCCTGCAGGCGGCGATTAAGGTGCACGGCCTCGCCGAACGAGTGCCCCTGGCGCCGACGTGGGGGACCCAGGTGGACGAGCTCTTCAGCGAGACGGTTGAGCCGCAGCTCATTCAGCCCGTGTTCATCACCGAACATCCTCTCGAAACGAGCCCCTTCGCCAAGAAGACGCCGCACGATCCGCGCTTCGTCGAGCGCTTCGAGGGCTTCATCGCCGGCATGGAAACGAGCAACGCGTTCTCCGAGCTCAACGATCCCGACGACCAGCGGGCGCGCTTTGAGGAACAATTGCGCGATCTGGCCGCTGGCGACGAGACGGCTCACCAGATGGACGAGGACTTCCTCGAAGCGATGGAGTACGGTATGCCGCCCACTGGTGGTTTGGGCATGGGCATCGACCGCCTCGTGATGATCATCACGGGGGCGGCTTCGATCCGCGACGTCATCCTCTTCCCGGCCCTGCGCGCCTGACTCTCCCTACTGTCGTCGCGCTCTGGCTCGAACGCGGAGCGAGCGATTGCGCTGGCCAGTGACAAACGTCACCACCGGCCCAGCGTTGCTCGGGTCGCGCTGCCGTGAGAATCGGGTACTATAGATGAGGAGCTTCCGTGACGATACGGGAGCGCGACGGTCGTTCGTCAACGTCCACGGCCGTCAGGTTCGCCGATCTGCGGGCGGGGGTGCCCAAGGGGCGGTGAGCGGTTGCACGAGGAGGAACCATGTTCGAGCGCTTCACAGAACGCGCGAGACAAGTCGTCGTCCTGGCACAAGAGGAGGCCAGAACACTCAAACATAACTACATCGGCACGGAGCACCTCCTGCTCGGCTTGCTGCGCGAAGAAGAGGGTGTCGCGGCGCGCGTGCTCGATTCGCTCGAGATATCTGTGGAAGAAGTGCGGGCTGCCGTGGTGCGCATCGTCGGCGCTGGCGAAGAGACGCCCACGGGGCAGATTCCCTTCACACCGCGTGCCAAGAAGGTGCTCGAGCTGGCGTTGCGCGAGGCGCTGTCGCTGGGTCACAACTACATCGGTACCGAGCATATTCTGCTCGGACTGATCCGCGAGGACGAGGGTGTGGCGGCGCGGATACTGCTCGACCTCGATGCCGATCCCGACAAGATCCGCAACGAGGTCATGCGGGCCCTTTCCGGGCCGGCACGGCATGCGCAAGCAGGTCCGGGCGGCGAAACCAGACGCACGCCCAAAATGCTCGATCAGTTTGGTCGCAACTTGACCAAGCTTGCCGAGGAGGGCAAGCTCGATCCTTGCGTTGGGCGCACCACTGAGATCGAGCGGGTGATGCAGATCCTCTCGCGGCGCACAAAGAACAACCCCGTGCTCATCGGCGAGCCGGGCGTGGGCAAGACGGCCGTGGTCGAGGGCTTCTCGCAACGTATCGCCAATAACGAAGTGCCCGAGCTGCTCAAGGGCAAGCAAGTGTACACGCTCGACCTAGCCGCCCTGGTGGCGGGCAGCAAGTACCGGGGTGAGTTCGAAGAGCGGCTCAAGAAGGTCATGAAGGAGATTCGCGAACAGGGCGACATCATCCTGTTCATCGACGAGCTGCATAACCTGGTCGGCGCCGGGGCAGCCGAGGGCGCGATTGATGCGGCCTCTATCCTCAAACCAGCGCTAGCTCGCGGTGAGCTTCAGACGATCGGCGCCACGACGCTCGACGAATACCGCAAGTACCTCGAGCGCGACGCGGCCCTCGAGCGGCGTTTCCAGCAAATCAAGGTCGAGGAACCGGACACCGCGCAAACCGAAGAGATCCTGCGCGGCTTGCGCGATCGGTACGAGGCTCACCATCGCATTCGCATCACCGACGAGGCCTTGCACGCTGCCGCCGAACTGTCGAGCCGCTACATCAGCGATCGCTTCTTGCCCGACAAGGCCATCGATCTGATCGACGAGGCCGCTAGCCGCATGCGCATCAAGACGATGACCGCACCGCCGAGCTACCGCGAGCTCGAGGACGAGATTGCCAGTGTGCGCAAGGAGAAAGAGGCGGCCATCGAGGCGCAGGAGTTTGAGAAGGCGGCTAACCTGCGCGACAAAGAGCGCAAGCTCTGCCACAAGAAGCTCGAGCTCGAAGAGCAGTGGAAGACGAGCGACGAGGGCATGCGGGCCAGCATTGGCGAAGACGAGATCGCTGAGATCGTCAGCATGTGGACGGGCATCCCGGTCTTCAAGATCACCGAGGCCGAGTCAAAGAAGCTCCTGCGCATGGAGGAGGAGCTGCACAAGCGCCTTATCGGCCAAGACGTTGCCGTGAAGGCGGTGTCCAAAGCGATTCGCCGGGCTCGCTCAGGTTTGAAAGACCCTAAGCGGCCAGCCGGGTCGTTCATCTTCCTGGGCCCGTCCGGTGTGGGCAAGACCGAACTCGCGCGCACCCTGGCCGAGTTCCTCTTCGGCGACGAAGAGGCGATGATCCAGCTCGATATGAGCGAGTACATGGAGAAGCACTCGGTCTCGCGCCTGGTCGGCTCGCCGCCTGGATACGTGGGGCACGAGGAGGGTGGTCAGCTCACCGAAGCAGTGCGCCGCAAGCCTTACAGCGTGCTGCTCCTCGACGAGATCGAGAAGGCGCACCCGGACGTGTTCAACATCTTGCTGCAGATCCTCGAGGATGGGCGCTTGACCGACTCGCAGGGTCGTACGGTCGACTTTCGTAACGTGATCGTCATCATGACGAGCAACATCGGTGCCGACCTGATCAGCAAGAGCGCGCCGCTGGGCTTTGCCCAGGTTGATACGGCGGGCCTCTCCTACGACGATATGCGCTCGCGGGTCACGGGCGAGCTCAAGCGCATGTTCCGGCCCGAGTTCCTCAACCGTGTCGACGAGGTGATCGTCTTCCACAAGCTGACCCGCGCGGAGATCAGCCAAATCGTCGACCTGATGATCAAGCGGGTCAACAAGCAGCTTGCCGAGCGGGGTGTGACTATCGAGCTCACCGAAGCTGGGCGTGAGCTGCTTGTCGAACGCGGCTACGATCCCGTGTTTGGCGCACGGCCGCTGCGTCGCGCTATCCAGCGCTACATCGAAGACAAACTCGCCGACGCCATGCTGGCGAACCAGTTCCCGGCTGGCACGACCGTAGTTGTCGATCGGCAAGCCGACGACACGGTGTTGACCGTGAACGGCGAGGTCGTGTCGGAGCCCGTCGACTTGGCGGAGGCCGGCATTGAAACTGTGGCCCAGGACGTGGCTCCCCTCACGCCGACAGTCGCGCAAGGCTCGTTGGCCGAGGCCCCCGGCGAGGGTGCCTGACGTTGTGTGTTGTCGCGGTATGGTGCGACGGGCGCTGGGCGGCCTTCCGGCCGCCCAGCGCCCGTCGCACTCGCACGCCTGACCGCGTGTCCCCCCTCGCTCCCGCGACATCTCTGGCTGCTCCG
>Ga0078972_1005388_pt1 | contig 32584 bp, 27 predicted proteins | sample YelNatPaOPGAMG01_FD_67568 | JGI IMG/M metagenome (GOLD analysis project Ga0078972, IMG submission 67568) | Hot spring thermophilic microbial communities from Obsidian Pool, Yellowstone National Park, USA - OP-RAMG-01 (SPADES assembly) (version 2) | ecosystem: Environmental > Aquatic > Thermal...
AAATAACACCGTGCGATTACTTTCTACCGAACACACGGATGTGGAGTTCCGCCCGATTCTACAGGAAAACTGAAAGAAAAAAGTTGTTCATACCCTCTACCCTCCACAGCGGGGTTTTTTGCATTGTAGCACTGGCATAGCCAGTGCTACTTTTACATTTTGCCTCGCAATGATATTGGTTTTTCCCATTTCTAAAAATTGGTAATTGCTGGAATTAATGGTAATACTATTGATAATTTTTCATCCTTATTATAGAATCTAATTACTACAAAAAGGCATGGAGGAATAAAATGAGGAATTACTTTTCAGTTATTCTGTTACTCTTACTATCTATTTACGGTTGCGGAAAAGGAAACATAAAAGAGGAAGCTTTTTCAAAATTGTCAGGCATGGTAAAGAAAACATTTGATGAAAATTCAGTAAAGGTTATAGTAGATACAACTGATGTAATTGCGGACATAAAACCAGAAGCAATTAGAGGCGTAAACCTGAATAACGCCATGCAAGTTGCAAAGATTAAAGACAAGGCCGCACAGTTAAAAATACCCACAATTACCTACCCCGCAGGAAACATTGGTGATGAGAGGGACTGTAATTCGGAAAACGACCTGCGCTTTTTCTCGCTTCAGCAACTCCTTGTAGGAAAGCCTTTTACATTTGCTCAAATTAGAGTATTCGGAGGAACCCCTGAAAAAGCTATTGAATCCATTGAAACAGCAAAGAAGGTCGGAGTTAGGGTAGATGTATGGAGCATTGGCAATGAACCGGATTTATATTATAAAAACAAAGCCCCAGAATGGACACCAGAATACTACTCGAAAAAATTTAGAGAAATTGTAGGGGTAATGCGATCAAAGTATCCCGACATAAAAGTTGCTGGACCAATGGTAAGTCAGCCAAAGGATGACTGGATTAGGACTTTTATAAAAGAAAATGGCGATCTTGTCGATGTCTTAGCCTGGCACTGGTACCCAACAAGCGGAAATGAGGATAGCGAATATGCTTTAGCAACTGCAGAAAGAATTAAAGACCAGATTCAAACATACAGAACACTACTTAAGGATCCATCTTCCAATCCAAAGGGCTATAAAAGAGACATCAAGCTTGCTTTAACAGAATATGCAACACACTGGAATACCCCAAACTCCAGGCATATTGGAGATATTGTAGGTGGATTATGGCTTGCAGAGGTTATGGGATATCTTGCTCAATACAAAATTGACTTTTCACATTATTTTTGCTTTGGGGCTTATGGAGGCCATTCGCTTTTTGAGCCCGATACATATTTTCCAAGACCAACATACTGGGTTATTTACTTCTACGCCAATTACTTCGGGAATAAACTACTCAACTCTATTTCTTCCGATGAAAAATTAAAGGTCTTTGCAAGTACAGATTCAGAGGGAGCAAAATACATCTTGCTCATAAATAAAAGCGCAAACATTGACAAACAGGTCTCCATCAATCTATTGAATAATTCTTCTCCCACAAAAGAAGTGAAAATGTACACACTTTCATGGAGTGAAACTGGAGCTAAAACAAACATTACGGAAATAGCTGCCTCTGGTGACAAAGAGTTTACTATTATTGTGCCTAAATATACGGTAAATGCAGTGATTGTCAAGTAAGCTTCTTTCGGGAAAGACGCTTATTTATATCCTGAATAAAGCTCATTACATCAAAAGCAGGCTTATATATGTAGAAGAAGTGGATTTTTGGTGACACCTCTGTTTCCCGTACTTCTTTAAAGGCTTTTCTGCCAAAAGCAACTATTATAAGCCTTAAAACAGCTGAAATGAAAAATACAGTTGTAAATCCATTGAGTATTCCAAATTCAAAGTTATGTTTCAGCAACCAATCTGAAATTAACCCTCCCGAAGCTGAACCAATAAATATTCCAAGTCCGTTCAGCATGTTAAAGTAAGACATTATCTTGGATATATTTTCTCTTCTAACAGCATCAAAAATAAAATTACTCGTTGCCAGATTTACACCTGCCCAGATAAAACCTCCAAATATCTGAAGAAGAATGATTAGATAAAAATTTCTAATTAAAACCCATGCAAGAGCCAGAAGAGGTAGAGAAAAGGACGAGATAACTAAAATTCTGTAATTGCCATACTTATCAGATAGCGGTCCCCAATAGGTCATAAAAATAAAAGACGCAATGACTCCTATCATCATCACAACCGTAAATTGCAAGTAATTAAACTGTAAGCGCTTAAGAATATAAGCAGGTAATATGGAACCAAGAATATTGGCTGAAAATGAAATCAATACAATGTAAAGTACAAATCGTCCAAAATTTGTTGTGGTTAATTTTTGTAAAAAGGTTGTGAATTTAAAAGTGTGGCTTTCTTCAGTAATCTTCATTGGAGGTTCGTACTGTTTTTCCAGAAAGAAAATACTCGAGAATCTAAATACAAAACCGGCTATAAATAATAGCCCATAAGCAAAAATTTCATACCCGAATCTTTTCGCCAGAAAAAGAGTAATGCCTGCAAGTGAAATCGCTATGAATTGTGCGATTCCCATTATTCTATTCCGGAGCCCCCAATACTCTCCCCGATATTTTCCTGGCATCAGATCATTCATCCAGGAAAGCCAGCCAGGACCGCCAAAGTTTGAGGCACCTGTTCCGAGAGCATAAAAAAGAACAACAAACCACGGATTTTTTGTTAAAACTGTAACCGCAAAAACAAAAACCCATGAAAGAGAATGAATTATATTACAGGTAATAGAGAGTCTCTTTCTCTTCCTGAAGTGATGTAAAAAACGAGCACCGGCAAGCTGAGCAATTCCAGTTCCCAATTGTCCAAAACCCTGGATGAGGCTAATTTGAAATACAGAAGCTCCAAACACAAGGGCAAAAGGAACAATATAATTTTCAGCAAGACCAAACATCACTGCCCAGACAATACCATCCAGAACAGAATAATAAAGACCTTTTTTTACATTATTATCTTCTATTTTCTTCAGAAAAGAATGTAAAGACATCATATTGGATAGATTTTACATCGCTTGTGTTAAAATATCAAATTGCCTTATCATGCAAAATTTTCAAGATCTTTTTTAATCTTCTCTATATCAAGTTTCAAATGCTTTATAAGATTGTTCTTCTTCTGGAGCCTGGACTTTTGAAGCTGAAGTATTTTCTCCTCATTTTCCTGAATTTTATTTATTAATGCAATTTTAGAAACATGACTCATTCTTCCTTTCGTATCCCTTCTGAGAGCCTTCAGGGCGATTTTGGCCGTACTTCTTATATATGCTGGCCTGCTCTTATTTTTGGAAAGGTATTCAAAGTATTTTAAAACAGCCTGATAATGCTCTTTTTCATTAATCACTCCATTTCGGAGTAAGATAAGTCCTATAGGCTCTGCAAAGGAAACAGTTTTAAGCGTATATTCCTGTTCCTGCAAAGCCACATCCAGCTTTTGCTTATCAATAAAACCTAATTCTATTAAAACCTCCCCGAATCTCATAACTACCTCCACTTTTTTTGCTGTAATAATATTTTCGGATTTAAACCCCTAATATATAAAGCCAAATATCTTTAAAATGATAAAGGAAAATAGAAAACTTGCTGGTTTTCTCCCTTTATATTGACAAATTCTCAAAAATTTTGGTATAATAATCTAACTATTATTTATAATGGTTTTATCAATTCAACAATATTCAATGCCTATAAAAATAGAAGGAGAAATAGTTGAAAAAAGAGTTAAAATTCTTTTCAGGAAAGCTTTTCTTAATCACAGGAGGATCCAGCGGAATCGGTTTATCCACTGCAAAAAAGGCCTTTAGTTATGGGGCAAGTGTATGGCTTATTGCAAGAGATTTATCAAAGCTTCAAAATGCAATAAAGGAAATTGAGCTTTTTCGAATAAACAATGAGCAAAATATAGGTTTTTCCATTGCTGATATCTCTGATGAAAAGCAAGCTTTTACAGCTGTAAATCAGGTAAAAGAAAAAATAGGCCTGCCCGACTTTGTTATAAATTCAGCAGGCATAACCCATCCCGGATATTTTCAAGATATAGAATGCGAAGTCTTTCGCAGGCAGATGGAAGTAAATTACTTTGGTACCTTATATGTTATCAAAGGCATAATCCCGGATATGATCAAGCGTGGTTCGGGTTATATTGTCAATATTTCCTCCCTTGCAGGGGTTATAGGTACTTTTGGATATACTGCTTATGGTGCAAGCAAATTTGCTGTCAGGGGACTTTCCGACACTTTAAGGGCTGAGATGAAGCCTCTAGGAATAAATGTAAGTGTTGTTTTTCCACCTGATACAGACACTCCACAACTTGCATATGAAGCACCGCTTAAGCCATTTGAAACAAAGATAATAGCAGGTAGCGCAGGACTGGTCTCTCCTGATAAGGTGGCAAAAGATATACTTAATGGTATTATGCGCAAACGCTATTTGATTTTTTCTGGATTTGAAGGAAAGTTTTTATTCTGGCTCTCTGGTTTTCTTGGTTGGCTCCAATATCCCGTGATGGACTGGATGGTATCAGACGCTATAAGTAAAAAAAAGCGTTACATGGCTAAACAGAGTGTAAATCATTAGTTCTTGTTTTTTTCATTAATCTAATTGGAGGGATAAGGAATGGACATCTTTGAGAAATGCTACAACTACAATGATGCCAGAGAGGTAATGGCTTCAGGATTCTATCCCTATTTCATACCCATGTCGGGTAATGAAGGAACCGAGGCAATCTTTCAGGGAAGGCGTCTCATTATGTGTGGATCAAACAATTATCTCGGGCTTACAATGGATCCTCGCGTAAGAGCTGCTGCAGCAGAAGCTATACGAAAGTACGGAACTTCCTGTACAGGTTCCAGATTCTTAAACGGAACCCTGGAGCTTCATGAACAGCTAGAACACGAACTGGCAGAATTTGTTGGAAAAGAAGCTGCCCTGGTATTTTCCACAGGAATGCAGGTAAACCTTGGAACCATCAGCTCCATTGTTGGGAGAGGAGATGTGGTTATTCTGGACAAAGACGATCACGCAAGTATTGTAGATGGTGCAAGGCTTGGCTGGGGTGAAATCAAGCGCTTCAAACACAACGACATGGAGGATCTTGAGCGTGTGATCTCGAAAATCCCGGACAACAAAGGAAAACTTGTTGTTGTCGATGGGCTTTTCAGTATGGAAGGTGACATAGCACCTTTACCCCAGATTGTCGAAATCTGCAAAAAATACGGAGCCAGACTGATGGTGGATGATGCCCACGCTATAGGTGTTCTTGGTAAGGGTCACGGTACGGCTGCACATTTCGGGCTTACGAAAGAAGTCGATCTTATAATGTCCACATTCAGCAAGTCATTTGCATCTCTGGGCGGATTTGTGGCGGGCGATGAAACCGTGATTCATTACATCAAGCACAACGCACGCTCGCTAATCTTTTCGGCAAGTATAACTCCTCCAAATGCCGCAGCAGCCCTCGCTTCTCTGCATATAATGAGAGATGAACCCGAACGTTGCGAGAGGCTTAACGCAATTGCCGAAAAGATGCGTAAGGGATTTCGAGCTCTCGGCTTTAATACCGGTAATTCTGTTACGCCGGTGATACCAATCATAATCGGAGATAATGAAAAGACTTTGATGACATGGAAAGCCTTATTCGAAGCCGGTGTGTTCGTAAATCCTATTCTGGTTCCAGCAACAGCTCCAGGAAGACAGCTTCTTAGAACTTCTTATATAGCAACGCATACAGATGAACAGCTGGACAGAGTACTCTCTGTGTTTGAAGAGGTAGGAAAGCAATTTGGACTGATCTAATGCACTGTTAATTTGTCAAAAATATGGAAATTATAAAAGATCTGCATCCGGTTTTGCAGGCTCTTTTGGCAACACTCTTTACCTGGTTTGTCACTGCCCTTGGTGCAGGAGTTGTGTTTTTTACTAAAAATGTGAACAGAAAGTTTCTTGATGCTATGCTTGGATTTGCAGCAGGTGTTATGATAGCTGCAAGTTACTGGTCACTGCTTGCACCTTCCATTGAGCTTTCAAAAGAAACCTCTGCTATTTACTGGTTACCACCTGCACTGGGTTTTCTGATGGGTGGGCTTTTCCTGCGGATTATAGATAGGATTCTACCCCATCTACATATCGGGTTTGCGATTGATGAAAAAGAAGGGCTTAAAAGTAACTGGCCCAAAAGTACCCTTCTTGTTCTGGCAATAACCCTGCATAACATTCCAGAGGGTCTTGCTATTGGCGTTGCCTTTGGAGCTATTTCCTTCGGGCTTTCATCCGCTTCGTTCGCTGGTGCGATTGCCCTTTCGCTTGGAATAGGACTACAGAATTTTCCAGAGGGCCTGGGGGTTTCGTTACCTATCAGAAGAGACGGCTTTTCACGGCTAAAAAGCTTTTTTTATGGCCAACTCTCCGGATTTGTGGAACCAATCGCTGGTGTAATTGGAGCTTCTACTGTAATGCTTGCAAGGCCAATACTACCTTACGCGTTGTCTTTTGCAGCAGGAGCAATGATCTATGTTGTAATAGAGGAAGTAATACCGGAAGCAGAGCGCAACAAAAACACAGATGTGGCAACAATAGGCGCTCTAATCGGCTTTACAGTAATGATGGTTCTGGATGTTGCTCTCTCTTGAAAGCACTAAAAGCGAAGCAGCGGAACCGTCCCTTTCTTCCAGTCTGCCAGTATTAAAACAGGAACATATATCCCTGGCCTTAAAGGGGAGAATTTCATTTTGCGTCTGCTCATATCAAGTGTAAAACCCACGGCTGCTTCTAATATTCCAAAAATTGCGATTCCTCTTGGATAAAAACAAAGATTATTTCCATAGAAAGTTTCAAAGAACAAAGAAAACTCCCTTGTGTTTGTTGTGCATTGCCAATCCCAGTATCTTCCGGAAAGCCATAGAAAATCAAGTCCTCTATAAGCTGCGGCTATATCCCTTATCATATTCATTGAAACCCATCCCGTTTTACTGGCAGTGCCAGCAAGTCCGGGTATTGTAAAAGCACTTGCTTCCGGTGTATAACTTGTATGCCTGCACCCATATTTCATTAGAGTATTATTCAGAGCACTTTTCATATCCTTTATCAATCTTTTTCTTCTTAAGCCCATATCAAAATCAATCATATCGAGCAATGCAAGGGTATTCTCTGTATATATGTGATATGCATCCCAGCCTTTAAGCTCTCCTGCCATTCTTCTACCACTCCAGGGATCTACAAGACCATCAATTGTTCGGCTTATTGTTACAGCATAATGATCACCAAGCCAGCCTTCTTCTTCAATCGTAGATAATCCTTTCAGGGCAAATTTTTTGTATTTTGAAATATCCTTTTGACGAAGTTTTTTTAAGATATAAAATCCTGCCAGACAGGCTGCCGCCGCCTTTACCCCCAGATAGATCTGTTTCGAGCCATATTGGATGGCAGGTGCGGCGTCATCAATAGTATTGGCACATCCTTTATCAGGTATTCCGTTTCCTGTTGTGTCACAGGCAACTATGAAGTCGAGTAATTTTCTGATTAGAGGAGAATGTTTTTCAATAACAGAGGTTTTTCCTGTTCTGTACCAGTGAACAAAGGCAAGAATAACATAGTTGGCACTTTCCTCTACTTCCATATCGTGGGGATATTTCTGCCCCGAGCAAAAGGTATGAATGCCCATATCATGCGAAAGAAAAACTGTTTCCTTTCCCCTTTCTCCAAGGGTAAGACTGCCATCCTTTACGAAATATGGCCATTCGTTCAATTCAAGCTCAAGAAGCTCTGGCCACACGCCAAGATAAAAAGGAGCCTGGGTAAATTCTACATCTATAGTAGAATGAAAATAGCAGCTCCCCTCCCAAACTGTAAAAAAGTCCTGTTTTTCTTCCGTAACAACCCACCATGTATTAAAAAGCCAGGAGTGCAAAGTGAAACATAGAAGATGGGAAATCTCCTCACCAAGATTATGATTCAAGATTATATCGTCTACCTTTTTAGAGTTTTCAATAACCTCTGTATAAGAATTCCTGCACCATTCTACAACATCTTCGATGGATTTAAACCTTTCTGTATATTTAAAAGGACTCTTTTTACCCATCACCTCAAGAACAGGAGGATCATAACTGCACCATGCAAGGGAAATAATAGGTCCGGTCTCACCCTTCTTAAGTGAAAACGGAAACCTTCCACCTGCACAACCTTCTTTGTTTAAAATTTCTCCCGACAGAACGAGAATTCTATCTTCACATAATAGACTTTCTGTCTTAACACTTCCATCCTTCTCAGGGTAAAGAAGAGGAGATGAATATTTTGCATTTATAAAATCGTCTTTTACTTCAAAGTTAAAATCCTTTCCGCTAAAATATAAAAAAACTTCTCCTTCCACATTTTCATATTTCTGCTGTCTCCACCGAAAGTTATAAGCATATTTTTCCACTTCGATATCGAAAAATATGGCAGGGGTTGTACTGAAATTTTCATCCCTCGGTCGAAAAGGAATTCTTATTGTAAGCTTAACATGGATTCCGGTATCGGGATCAATCCCTCCTAATTGCATCGTGGTAGGAGTCATAGTCTGGTCAACAAATTCAAACCTTTCCCCCTCCTGACAAAGAGGCAGCGTTATTGTTTTCCCATTAACAATAATGCCGGCATGCAGTGATAAAGGAATTCCCGGGGCCATTCCATGCCGAACAAGGTAACAGATATTCTTCGAAGGTTCCCACGCAAAACCTAATCTGGAACCCAGTACTGTTAGTGCATCAGACATTAACTGCATATGATTCCTCCAGAATTCTATATGCTCTCTGATATAGACTTTATAGCAGATATTATTTCAGTTATCTCTTCCTCGGTATTAAAATATCCGGGACTAATGCGTACAGTTCCTTCCGGAAATGTCCCAATAAATTTATGCATCAGCGGGGCACAATGAAGCCCTGCTCGAACAGCTATTCCAAATTCGCTATCCAGAATGGATGCAGTTTCTGAAGGAGATAATCCTTCAATGTTAAAACTTACTATTCCAACTTCCTTTTCTAAATTAGAACCATTATATAACCTTATCTTTTCTATATTCTTGAAATCTTCTATCAGAATTGCTTTTAAACCCTTTTCCTTACGAAGGATATTATCTATCCCAACAGATTGAACGAATTTGACCCCCTCTCCAAGCCCTACAATCCCTGGCAAATTTTCAGTACCTGCTTCAAGCTTAAAAGGAAATTCTTCCGGCTGAAATTCATCCTCGGATTCAATCCCGCTCCCACCCGACCTATATGGCTCTATATCAACACGAGCCGAAAGAATAAGCCCTCCCGTTCCCATAGGACCATATAGAGACTTATGTCCTGTGAAAATAAAAAAATCCACTGCGGCTTTTTTCAAATCTATAGGTAAAATCCCTGCAGTCTGCGCCGCATCTACAAGGAAAAAAGCATCTGTATTGTTCCTTATGTATTGCCCTATATCTTCTACAGGTTGTATCCATCCTGTAACATTTGAGGCATGGGTTAAAGCTATTAAACGGGTCTTTTTTGTAAGACTCTTTTTTATTTTATCTACCGAAATCTCACCTCTATCTGGCAACAGCCTTTTTATTTTAATAGCTTTTTCTTTTGCGAGATAATTAAGAGGCCTGTTTAGAGAATTATGATCCATAACAGTCGTAATAACCTCATCCCCTTCCCTCAGGAAACCCCTTAGAGCCATATTTAGAGCATCGGTTGCATTAAATGTAAATATAACCCTTTCAGGCTCTTCTGCATGAAAAAAATTGTATAAAAGGTAGCGAACATCCTCAACAGCCTGCGAGGCAATCATTCCCATTTTATGACCCGAACGACCAGGATTTGCCCCATATTGCCGATAGAAGGAATCCATTGTTTTATAAACAGTTTCAGGCTTTGGAAAACTTGTGGCAGCATTGTCAAGATAAATTTTATTATTAGTAAAATCCATGGATTGCATCCCAATTGTATTATATAATTTTAGGAAAACAAAGTATATATAGCAAATTTAAGTTAACTTATTAATTTGCCTTTAAAAAATAACAAACCACTACAGTTGTAGGCTCAAAATTGCTAATTTTATATCTTTTTTTTATCCTATAATACCTTCTAAAGAGGAAGAAAATGACAATTTTTATTTCCCTTGTGATCTTTGCCTTATCTGTTTACCTGTTTTTTATCACCCACAATAAAATAAAAAATATACGAGAAAGCATTATTATCGAAGACTCAAAAAAGGAACTCGAGGGAGTTATTACCGAATTCAATCGTGCCGCCGCAAGAAATATAGAAATCCTTGAAAACAAAATAACAGAGCTTCAGGAAATATTGAAAAAGGCAAATCAGAAAATAATACAGCTTGATGAAAAAATAGAACGGATGAACAAACCAATTATAATAGAAAAAATAGTGGAAAAAAAAGAACGAGGGAAATCTGAAGAAAAGATTGAAAGCCCTTACAAAAAGATATCCCGAAAAACATCTCCAGAAAAAGAGCATGGAGCAACAGAAAACAAAACCACCTCTTTAAAATCAGAACAGAAAAAAAACGAGCTTTCAAGAAGCGAAGAACTTAAAAAACTCATAAAACAGGGTTTTACAAAAAAAGAGTTAATATCAATGGGATTTATGGAAAATGAAATAAACTTAATCACCTTTTTAATGAAAAAAGAAAAATAACTTCGGGAGGCATATTATGAAAAATGAGAAAAAAAAGATAATGCTTCTGGATGGGACTGGTCTTGTATATCGAGCATACTATGCCTTTATCTCTAAACCGCTAACAACAACAAGGGGAGAGAACACATCGGCAATCTTTGGCTTCTTAAAGGTCTTAATTCAAATAATTCGAGATTTCATGCCTGATTCGATGGTAGTTGCCTTCGATATATCAAGAAAAACTTTCAGGCAAAAGCTCTATGCAGCTTATAAAGCTCAACGGGAAGAAACTCCACCGGATCTCAAAGCCCAGATTCCAATTATAATAGAAATCCTTAGACTAATGAACATTCCGGTAATAGAGCTGGAAGATTATGAGGCTGACGACATTATTGGTACACTTTCCGAAAAGTTAAAAAGCAAAAATGAGGTTTATATTGTTTCCGGCGACAAAGATCTACTTCAGCTTGTCGGAGGAAATGTAAAAGCTGTCCGTCCACAACATGGACTTAGCGAAATAAATCTTCTCGATAGGGAAAGCGTTAAAGCTTCCCTTGGAATTTATCCAGAACAAATACCTGATTACCTCGCTATTGTTGGAGATTCTTCGGATAACATCCCTGGTGTAAAGGGTATTGGAGAAAAAGGAGCGGTGCAGCTTCTAAACACATATCCTTCACTTGAGGAAATATATAACCACCTTGATGAAATTAAAGGAGCAATGAAACAAAAGCTAATAGATAGCAAGGAAAATGCCTTCCTTAGTAAGGAGCTTGCCAGAATAAGATTTGACCTTGCTCTGGATTTAGAGATGGTGGATAGAAAATTAAACCTGAAGGATTTGTTGGCCCCAGAGGTGTTAAAAAAGCTGGAACACTATCAGATTACATCGCTTATACAGGAGATAAAAAAAATATCACTGCAGGATCGAAAAGAAATGGAAAGAGATCTTTTTCCTTTAGAGCAGGAATCTCTTTCAAAGACAGCAAAAGACCTTTCTGGAAATTATATCCTCATAACCCGAAAAATTGAATTGCAGGAACTATTTAAAAAAATAGCAGAGAAAAAAGAGTTTTCTTTAGACACAGAAACTACTTCTCCAAATCCAAACGAGGCAGATTTAATAGGAATATCCATATCCATAGAAGAAGGGAAAGGATATTTCATCCCTGTTCTATATCCAGTGGAAAAGGATTTTGATAACTCTTTTTTATTGCGGGAAATAAAAAAAGTACTTGAAGATGAATCTATAAAAAAGATAGGGCAAAATATAAAATATGAAATAGAGGTGTTTAAAAGAATTGGAGTTAAAATAAAGGGTATAGCATTCGATACAATGGTTGCTGCCTACCTTATCAATCCAACCCGTACTCATAACAATCTTGAAAGCCTTGTCCTTGAATATCTTGGAATTAAAAAGAAAGAATATTCAGAGGTTTTAAAAAATATTGATAAAAAGGGAAAGACCCTTCTGGATGCTCCAATTAACGATGTTGTAGAGTATGCCTGTGGGGATGCAGATTCTGCGCTGAGGCTTAAAAACATACTCTTTCAACTTATTAGAGATTTCAAATTAGAAAAAGTCTTCTATGAACTCGAAATGCCTCTTATACCGGTTCTTGCAGAGATGGAGATGAACGGGGTTCATATTGACATAGAGCATCTTAAAGCACTTTCCAGTGAACTTACAAAAGAGCTAAAAAGGCTGGAAGAGCGAATTTATCACCTTGCAGGAAAGTCGTTCAATATAAATTCCCAGCAACAGCTTGCAAAAATCCTTTTTGAAGACCTCGGCCTGGAAATTATCAAAAAAACTGAAGGAGGCAAACCCTCCACAGACGAAGAGGTGTTAAACACTTTAGCCTTAATCCATCCACTTCCTGCAGAGATATTGCAGTACAGAACATACGCAAAATTAAAAAACACCTATGTGGATGCACTCCCGGAATTAATTTTACAAAGAACTGGAAGGATACATACAAGCTTTAACCAGACAATTACCGCAACAGGAAGACTTTCTTCAAGCGATCCAAACCTTCAGAATATCCCTGTCAGGGATGAAATTGGAAAGAAGATTAGAGAAGCCTTCTCTGCAGAAAATGGAAACCTTATAATAAGCGCTGACTATTCTCAGATAGAATTAAGAATCCTTGCCCACTTTTGCGGTGATGAAAATATGATAAACGCCTTCAAGAATAATATGGATATTCACAGGCATACAGCATCATTAATCTTTAATGTAAAAGAGAATGATGTAACAGAAGAAATGCGGCGTCGTGCAAAGGCTGTTAATTTTGGAATAATCTACGGACTGCAGGCTTTTGGACTTTCACGACAGATGGGAATACCTGTCGGTGAAGCAAAAGAATTCATCCAGAGCTATTTCTCAAACTTTCCTGGAGTCAAATGCTTTATTGACAGGGTCCTTCAAGAGGCAAGGGAAGCTGGAGAGGTAAGAACGCTTTATGGAAGGTATCGCAAATTCCCTGACCTGAAGGGAAGAGAATTCAAGGATTCTGACCATCTAAATCCATCACAGAGAATGGCAATAAATACAAAAATCCAGGGTAGCGCTGCTGATATAATAAAAGTAGCAATGATCCGCCTGCAGGAATATATAGAAAAGACTAATTCTAAAAGCAAGCTTATACTTCAGATTCACGATGAGCTTGTTTTAGAGTGTCCTGAGGAAGAGGTGGAAAGAATGAAAAAAAGCGTTAAAGAAATAATGGAAAATGCTTATCCTTTAAATATACCAACAACGGTTGATATAGGAGCAGGGAAAAATTGGGCAGAAGCGCATTAAATACTTTTTAAGCGCTATTTCTGATATAAACCCGTCCAGGATACTGTATTATCAGCCCCTGTATTTCCATTAGCGTTAATATATGTGACAATCGAGGTAGAGGAATTCCTGTAAGCTCCATTAACTCTTCAAAATCCTTTTCTGAATCCAGAGCTCTTAAAATAGCCTTTTCTTCTTTTCCCACATTTTCTTTCTTCTCAATCTTAATCCTCTTTATCTTCTTTGCTTTTTTACCAAGAATCTCCAGCGCTATTTCTTCTGGATTAAGGGCTATCTTTGCTCCTTTTTGTATAAGCTCATTTGATCCTTTATTTTTAGAATCGGCAGGATTTCCAGGAACTGCATATACATCTCTACCCTGCTCGGCTGCAAAATTAGCTGTAAAAAGTGCTCCCGATTTTTCAGGAGCCTGGACAACAAGAAGAACTTCTGACAAACCGCTTATTATTCGATTTCTGTAAGGGAAATGTTGTTTTAATGGGAAGGCTCCGGGAGGATATTCGGATATAACAGCGCCCCTTTCGGCTATCTCTCTATAAAGCAATTTATGTTCGGGTGGATAAATTACATCAATTCCACTACCAAGAACTGCAACAGGAAAACCTTCCTCCTGTATTGTGATTTTTAAGGCAACACTATCATGCCCTTTTGCCATACCACTGACAATTCCAAGATTATAATTAACAAGCTCCCGTGTAAAATATTCATTTATAGAAACCGCTTCCGGAGAAACCTGCCTTGTCCCAACAATACCAACCAGCTTGATTGAATAATTCATGTGCCCTATTTGATAGTAAAGAAAAGGAGCTTCTGGAACTTCTTTAAGCTTTGGATGATATGCATAATCATCTATAGTTATCATCTGAATGTTTTTCTTTTGGCAGGTCTCTACTATCTTTTCACCTTCTGAAAGCATCTTTTCAAATGTTTTTCTTAGATTTTCGTTTCTCAGATGAAGAAAATCCATCTGGTCATCAATCGAAAGCTCAAAAAAACTCTTAAGGCTTTTAAATATCTCCTTTATTTTTGCAAAACGATGAGGACCAATGGATTCGTTAAAACTCAGGGCCGCATAATAGACAAGCTCATCCATAGCTACTACCTTTTTCCTAATTCTTTATTTATAATTTCTAAATTGTTTATAACCCTATCCATCTGAGCAGAGCGTTTTGGTAAGACTGTCTGTAATTTAAGATATACATTCCTTGCCTTCTCCAGCTCTCCCATGTCGTAATACATTCTGCCAAGTGTAAAGAGGGTATTTACTTCGTTTGGATTTTTTTCAAGAACCTTTGAAAAATAAGCAAGGGCATCTGTATAAAGCCTGTTTTCAAACAGAAATACCCCTTTAAGGTAATTTGCATCAATATCCTCTGGATCTATTTGAAGGGCAGTATTTATGTAGCTTTCTGCCAACTTGTAATATTTGTCTTTTTTAAGAGGCTCTTTTTCAAGCTGGAAAAGCTTATAATAAACAAAACCAAGATTATAATTAACTGCAAAATCTCCCGGTAAGATTTCTTTTGCGATTTCTAAGTATTTTATTGCATCAGGCCACATTTCATACTTTATAAGAATGTTAGCAAGGGATAAAGCAATAATCTGCCTCTCTTTTTCAAGCTGGGCATATTTAAAAGAATAATCAAGTAAATCCTTCTGCTTTGTAAGGATTTCAACAGCCTCTTTTTTTTCCGTTATACCCCTGCGGGCTAATTCCTGAGCCTTTCGGAGAGCCCTGTTTGCAGGCGTCATTGATTGCCCCACAAAAAAACCAAGAGATGCAGCAACAACAATAATCAAGACAAATAATAATTTGTTTATTTTCATTCTATTCTCCCAGAGAATATATCCTTGTTAGGATATTATCCCGAGTACCTGGCTACCAGACTGTATAAAAAGCTCTAAAAATGCCTCCCCTCCGGCAAAACCCGGCAAAGCTTATACCGAAGGCTCCAGAAAACCAATTCTTCTCTCTGGCCTGCCCTCATATAAATCTATCCACAATATTATACCAAATATCTGACATTAGTAAAGAATTTAATACATTAATTCCCCCAGAAAGCTTGCATATAACTTTTCCCCGTATTAAAATTTAAAATTAAATAGGAGGACATATGAAATATCGTTTGCTCGGTAAGACTAATTTTAAAGTATCAGAAATTTCCCTTGGCACATGGCAGGTTGGTGGAAAATGGGGAAGTTCTTTTGATGATAAAAATGCAGAATCTATTATAAGCAAAGCAATTGAAAATGGTATTAACTTTATTGATACTGCGGATGTTTATTCGAATGGGCTAAGCGAGGCCGCTGTTGCAAGGATGGTAAAAAATAGCGGGAAGAGGATTTATATAGCCACAAAATGTGGGCGAAGGCTAAATCCGCATGTAGCCGCAGCCTATACCGTTAAGGCACTAACAGGTTTTGTTGAAGATAGTCTTAAAAATATGGGGCTTGATACCCTGGACCTTATTCAGCTTCATTGCCCTCCCACAGAGGTGTATTATCGCCAGGAAATATTTGAGGCTTTCGATAAGCTAAAACAACAGGGGAAAATTTTAAACCTTGGGGTGAGTGTAGAAAAAGTAGAAGAGGCATTAAAGGCTATCGAATATCCAAATGTTACCACTGTACAGATTATATTCAATATGTTCAGACATCGCCCATCCGAGCTTTTCTTTAAAGAAGCAAAAAGGAGGAATGTTGGCATTATCGTACGCGTACCTCTTGCAAGTGGGTTATTAAGCGGCAAGTTTACAAAAGATACCGTGTTCTCCAATGGTGATCACAGGAAAGGAAACCGACATGGTGAATGGTTTGACCAGGGAGAAACATTTTCTGGTGTGGATTATGAAAAAGGGCTTGAGGCAGTTGAAGAGCTTAAAAAAGTCTTTGGTGATAAAATTCCTCTATCAGCGTGGGCTATTCGCTGGGTTTTAATGTTTAAGGAAGTCTCTTGTGTAATACCGGGGGCTTCTCGCCCGGAACAGGTGGAAATGAATGTGGCCGCCTCTAATCTAAGACCTCTATCCTCCATGGAGATGAAAAAGGTAAAGGAAATCTATGAAAAATATATAAAGCCAGATGTTCATCACCGATGGTAAAAATCCAGGTCTGGCATTCAGTCTGTTCTACGGAAAACCTCTATTGTGTTTTTTATTAATTTCCCATTTTTCAATCGTTCCGAATCTAGCTCCTTTGTTATACCCTTGAGAGGTATATTTTTGTAAGCAGATGGAAAAATGCCGTGTTTTTCTACTCTTTTTACAGGAAATAATTTATAATATTTACAGTAAATTTTTCTACTCCAGAAAAGGAGTTGATGTATGATTCAATGGATAGGATTTAGCCTGCTTGGTTTTATTGCAGGGATTTTCAGCGGGCTTTTGGGGATTGGTGGAGCAGTCATTATAATACCTGCATTGATAATTCTCTTTGGATATGGTCAGAAAATGGCCCAGGGTACAACTCTTGCATTAATGGTACTGCCCATAGGATTTCTTGCCGCAATGGAATATTTCAGGGCAGGCTTTGTCAATGTCAAGGTTGGTTTAATTATTGCCCTATTCTTTTTCATCGGGGGATGGCTTGGTGGAAAAATCGCAATTCTTTTAGATCCGTACTGGCTAAAAAAAGGATTTGCTATCCTTCTTCTCGGTATTGCAATTAAATTTATTCTGGAAAAGTAATATGGATAAATATGTGATTAAAGGACAGAAAAAGCTCTCGGGAGAGGTGCAGATAAGTGGATCAAAGAATGCTTCCCTCCCAATTATGAGCGCAAGTTTACTCACAGCCGATGAGGTTATCCTTCACAATGTTCCGGACCTGATGGATATCAGAACAATGAGACAACTTCTGGAAATTCTCGGTAAAAAAGTAGAGATGGAACATAACACAGTAAGAATATTAGAAGTAGATCCATCCCCCTTTGAAGCCCCCTACGATGTGGTAAGAAAAATGAGGGCATCTATAGCGGTAATGGGACCACTACTGGCAAGAAGGGGTAAAGCAAAGGTTTCTTTTCCTGGAGGTTGTGCAATCGGTCCCCGTCCGATAGATCTCCATATTCGTGGAATGAAAGCCCTCGGTACCGATCTTGTTATAGAGCATGGATACATATGGGCACAGGCAAAAGAACTTGTCGGTAAAAGAATCAACCTTATAGGAAACAATGGGCCAAGTGTTCTTGCTACAGAAAATGTAATGATGGCCGCCACAATGGCTAATGGAATAACCATAATAGAAGGGGCAGCCTGTGAACCCGAGGTGGAAGACCTTGCTCATTTTCTTCAGGCTATGGGAGCAAAGATAAAGGGGGAGGGAACAACTACAATCGAAATAGAAGGCGTCAGAAAGCTTCATGGTGCAGAGTATAGCGTTATCCCTGATCGCATAGAAACAGGTAGCTTTATAGCAGCTGCTGGAATTACAGGTGGAGAAATCAAACTAAAAGGGGTTAATGCAAGCCATCTTGGCGTAACTATCGAAGTGTTTTCAAAAGCAGGAGTAGAAATAGAAATTTTATCAAATAATTCAATTATAGCAAGGGGTAGAACCATACATTCTATAGAAGTAGAAACAAGACCATACCCATTCTTCCCTACCGATTTACAGGCACAACTTATGGCACTTGTAAGCCTTGGTGACGGGATAAGTATAATCTCCGAAAAAATATTCCCCGACAGATTTATGCATGCCTTTGAACTATGTAGAATGGGAGCAGATATAAAAGTGGATGGGGCAAGCGCTGTAATAAAGGGTGTAAAAAGCCTTTCCGGAGCTTCTGTTATGACCTCCGATTTAAGAGCAGGGGCAGGTCTTGTAATCGGTGCCCTTGCAGCTCATGGAACAAGTGAAATCCTGAGAATATATCACATAGATAGGGGATATGAAAAACTGGAAGAAAAATTAAGAACCCTTGGAGCAGAAATAGAAAGAATACCTCAATAATTGTAAAAATCGAGGAGAGTTAAATGGTTTCAAAGAAATCAAAAAATTGTGTATTCTTAAAGCATAAAGGTAAGGAGATTTACATACTTGGAACGGCTCATGTACTTGAAGAAAGCAAGAAGGAAGTTCTTGAGCTTATGGATAAAATAAATCCTGAAACCGTATGTGTCGAATTATGTCCTTCCCGATATCAATCCCTTAAAAAAAAGAATCGCTGGAAAAATCTTGATATAGTAAAAGTAATTAAAGAAGGAAAAGGATTTCTCCTGTTTACAAACATGATTTTGTTCGCCTTTCAGAAAAGAATTGGCTTAAGCCTTGATTTTTCCCCCGGGCAGGAGATGATTACAGCCATTAAGCTTGCCGAAAAGAATAAAAAGAATATAGTCCTTGCGGATCGTGATATTAATATTACATTAAAAAGAGCATGGATCCTATCATCATTCAAAGACAAAATAAAAATACTTGAAGTATTGCTTGAATCCCTTTTTAGTTCTAAAGATGATAATCTGCAGAAAAAAGATATTCTCGAATTAATGAAAGGACAGGATCTATATAATGAAGCATTATCTCTCTTTGCAAAAAGCCTTCCCGAAGTAAAGAGGGTATTTATCGATGAAAGGGATGCATTCCTTGCAAAGAAAATATCAGAAGCCCCGGGCAAAAAAATACTTGCCGTTGTAGGAAAGGGACATCAGAAAGGAATTCTAAAACAAATTAAAAAAAGATTACCCTATATTGACAGCATTGAAACATTGCCCAAAGAAGGCAAACTAAAGAAATTATTGCCATGGATAATAACCCTGATTTTAATAGGAATACTTGTCCCCGGCTTTATGAAAGGAGAGACCGTTGGCTTATCCATGCTGGCCATATGGGCTCTCGTTACAGGAAGTATAACAGCCTTAAGTAACCTTATCGTCCTGGCTCATCCATTAACAATTATAAGTTCCTGGATCGTAGCACCCATAGCCCTGCTAATACCCATCCCTTTTGTAAGCACAGGTGTTTTTCTTCCTCTGATTGAAGCCTCAATAAGAAAACCATGTGTAAAGGATTTTGAGAGCCTGCCAGAAGATTTACTTAGCCTTAAGGGATTTTACAAAAACCGCATTACGAGAATCCTTATGGTGCTTGTTGCCTCTTCTTTTGGTTCCATAATAGGCTTTCTGATAAGTACCTTTATTGTAGTTCCCTGGGTCGGTTCTATCACAGGTAGATAAGTATTATGGCTCTATAATAACAGGGGTTCCTTTCTTCACCATATTTTTTAGTTCAGTAATATCAGCATTTCGCATTCTAATACAACCTTCCGAAGCCATCGTACCTATTGAAGATTCATCATGCGTACCATGAATAGCAAATCCAGTCCAGCCTTTTTTAGATCTTGTACATTCTTTCCCTGTATAAAGCCGTAAAAAGTATGGACCATATGCTCCCTTTATGGGCCCCTTACCATCCCCAAAATCATGCACCCATTTGCTGGAATCCTCTATGGAAACTATATAAAAATTCCCTTCCGGAGTTCTATAATCACCAATCTTTTGCTTATCCCCGGGGTTCCTGCCAACCGCAACCGGATATGTCTTAATTAAATTTGTGCCCTCATAGAGATATAGCTCAAATTTATGTTTGACTACCACTATTTTCAAATCTTTCATTTCTGCATAAACACCCCCAAAAATACCTCCAAGGAATAATAGCAAAAATAAAGAAAAAAAGTAAAGATTTTTCATCTATTCCTCCTTGCTTTTAAATGCTAAAAGAGTCGAAAGAATCCCCATTAAAAGGAAAGGTACTAAAGCAAAAAAAGGATGAATCTCATCCTTAAATGGATTTCCAACAAACAGTTGATGCAATGTAAATAAAGCCATTATACCGCTAAAAAGTATTACAACTATTTTGACAGAAGCTTTCATAATTTTAGAATTTTCCTTTGTAACTACTCTGACCGTTTGAAAATTGCCGTAAGTTTCTGGCGATCATAAAGGTCAACAGGCCTATTTTCAGAATATCTTATCGCCTGAGGGGTAAATTTTCCTGTAGTTATATAAACAGCACGGGTACCATGAATAAGCTTTAGGTTTTCTACAAGCTTTGCCACAAGATCCTCTCCTATATCATCATTATCCCGAGAAATCCTTATAAGAACTTTCCCTCCTCTAACATCTCTCCACTTAAGGCTCTTTTCCATACCAACGATCTCAATATTATCCTCATTTATCATTTTGCTCTCAAGAGTTTCATATCCAAGTGTTTTAAGTAGATTCTGGCTTATAATTTCAAAGGTAGTTGGGGTAGAAGTAAGAATATCCTTTAATTTATCATCAACCCTTAAATCTGCGTACTCTGCAAGCTTTGCCTGAACATCCTGATAATTTGGCCTTAGCTGTGCTACTTTTTCCCACTGTTCCACTGCTTCCACAAGACGTCTTTCTCGCTCATAAGTAACACCAAGTGTATAACGAATAGCAATTGTGGTATTATTTTCCTCAGGAGAATATTTAAGTGCTCTTTCAAAATCTGACTTTGCTCCCTCAAGGTCACCCACCTCTAATTTACATAGCCCTTTTTGGTAAATGGCTTTTATTTTTAAAGAAATATCCCTTGTCTGTTCTGCAATATCAAGTTCTTGAACAGCCTTGCCGTAGCTATTCATCGCCCTTAAGATAAGTCCAATGTAGTAGTGGGATTCATAGTTCTTTGGATCAAGCTTTACAGAGTTGGTAAAGGCATTAAGTGCCTCATTAGTCCTATTCATCTCATAAAAAACCCTCCCCATTAAAGAGAACATCTCTGCACTACTTTTTCCAGACTTCAATGCCTTGTCAAGATAAGAAAGAGCCTGTTCCTTCATTCCACGCTGATAGAAAATACTTCCTATCTGATAAAGATATTCTGCATTATGAGGCTCAAGCTTTGAAAGTATTACATACTCTTTCTGAGCCTCTTCAAGCTGGCCAAATTTCATATAAATATCTGCAAGCCTTTTGTGTATAATTTTTTCTGTTGCAGAATTTGAAAACCTTCCTGTTGCAAGAACCTGCTTATACTCTACAATAGCCATTTCAAAATTGTTCACAAAGTAGTACGATTCTGCAAGATAAAGATGCGCCAGAGGATTATGTTCGTCCTTTTTTAGGAGAGCATTAAGGGCATTAATCGCCTGATCATATTTCCCTGTTTCCATTAAAACCTTTATTGAATCTAGTTTGTGAGGTCCCAAAAGACTACTAAATACATAAAACGCCCCCAGTAACAAAAGGGCTATCGATAAACCAATAATTACCAAACTCTCCATTCATTGCTCCAAAAAGATTTTATCCGGGGAATATATTTTATAATTGAGAAAGATATTTATCAACAGTTGCCATATTTTTATAAGCAGGAAACCTTTTCTTTAATTCCATTAAAACCGCTTTTGCCTCTTCGTTTTTATTCAGCTTTATATAGCACTCTCCAAGTCTCAAATAAACATCTGGATCTGTACCACTTAGCTTTTTCGCCTTTTCATACATCTGAGCGGCTTCTTCATAATTTTTTGTAATAAAATAAATCTTTGCCAGCTCAACCATAGTGGGTATATCCGTAGGAGAAATTTCAATGGCTTTCTTATAAGCAGCAACAGCTTCATCGTATATTTCACTCTTGCTATAGGAATCTCCCATTCCTTTATACGCAATATCGGATTTAGGATTCAGATCAACAGCCTTTTTAAAATTCTTGAGCGACAAATCAAAATTCTCCTGTTTCAGATACAGATAACCAAGCGCTGTATATGAATCGGCATCATTGGGATTCATCTGAATGGCTTTATTGTAAGCCTTTTCTGCCTGGTCATATTGCTTTAATTCAAGATAACTATTACCAAGATTTATATAAGCGGGATAAAATGTGTCGTTGTTATTAATAGACTCATTGTAAAGCTTTATTGCCTCTGAATGACTACCGTTAAACGCGAGCATTCTCGCATAGTTATAGGAAGCAAGATAATTTTCTTTGTTTAAAGCATACGCCTTTTTATAAGCATTAAGTGCATCCTTCTTTCGCCCTAACTCTTCATAGGAATTACCAAGCTTTACATATGCAGAATCGTTATTAGGATCAACTTCTACACTTTTCTCAAGAAATCTTACAGCCTTTTCATAATCCTTATGGAGCGCATAGATAAGGCCTATATTAACAAGTGGCTTGGCGTTTGAGGGATCTTTTTTATATGACTCCTGAAAGCTTTTCAAGGCACTGTTATCATCTGACAGTTTCACAAAGGTTAATCCAAGGTTGTAATAAGCCTTGGCATGCTCCGGGTCAAGCTGAATACATTTTTCAAATTCCTGCTTTGCTTCTCTGTACATTTTTTTCATGTAGTAAAGTATTCCAAGCATGTAGTGTGCATCCGGATCATCAAAATTTCCACTAACAGATTTTTTAAATTCCTCAAATGACTCATCATATAGTTTTTTATCATAAAGAATCTTCCCGGTAGTATAGTGTGCCACCCCATTATCAGGATCCAGCTTCAGGGCATCCCTGCTTTTATCTATGGCATTTTGTGTTTCGTTCTGCTTATAGTGCGTCAATCCCTGATATCCAACTGCATCGGCATTTTTGTTATCCAGCTTTTCCGCTGTTTTAAACTCCTGCATTGCCTCGCGATAATATCCATTTTTGAGATACTTCTTACCATTCTCTATATGCTGTCTTGCCTGGTCCTCTTTGCTCATCTTCTCTTTGAGATCCTCTGTCTTGATTACAGGCTTTTCTTTTTTAATTTCTTTTTTCTCCCCGGTATCTATAGGAGTCTCCTCAGGACTTTTTGTAACCTGTTTACTCTTTGCTTCCTTCTCTTTCATCAACCGCAAAATCTTTTTCCTCAATTCTTCAATCCTCGGATCATTCGGATCCTCAAGGTAGGCTTTATCAAGATTATCAAGAGCCCTCTGATACGCCTCGTTTTTTGTATATTCTTCCGCGAGGGCAATATACTTCTCCAGATTTATTTTTTTGACAACAAAGTACCCTGCAGGTATTAATGCAAGAAGTAAAAGAATTAGCAAAGTTAAACCAAATCCTTTTTTCTTCTTTTCACCATTTTCTTTCTTTGCAGAAGGATTATTTACTTTCTTAATTTTAGTTCCTTTCGGATTCTTTTTTTTAATTATTTTCCCGGGCATAAAATACTCCTTTATTTATTTTTCTATTTCTTCCATTTCTTCATCAGAAACCTTGCCCTTATCAACAGGCTTTATTTCATCAAGAACACCCTGTATGTCTATAAGAGGTTCAACATTTATTTTAGACCCCGACTCATTTGTACCTCCCTCATCGGGAAATAATTTGTCCTTGCCAAAGTCAAAGTTTTCAGATTTTAATATCATTAAAGCCTTTCTAATATTGTCACTTTCCCTGCCATTAGGAGCCTGAACAAGATACTCTTCCCATTCTTTTATCGTATTGGGTTTATCCTTCAATCGATAATAAGCCATTCCTTTAAACCAGAAGGCTTGTACAAGTTTATTATCAAGTTGATAGGCCTTATTAAGAAATTCTATAGCACGCCGAAAATCTTTCTTGAGAAAATATGTATAGCCCATATTGTGTGCAATGATACCCTGAAAGCTCTGGTTATCTGCTAATTCATAAGCAACCCTGTATTGCTCAATAGCTTTATCAAATTCCTCATTATTTACATAAGCGTTAGCAAGATAAAAGTTAAGCTTTGGATCCTGATATCCCGCTTCAAGGGCTTTCTTAAAACTGCTTATAGCCATCAAAAATTTTTTCTCTGAAAAAAACTTTAAACCCTTTAAAAAATTTTCGTTAGTCTGGGAATAAGCATTAAAAACATAAATAAGAAAAAACAAACTTATGAGAATTCCCTGTTTCATTAAACACCTCTATAAAGCCATTTTAATCATTCATATTTTAATCAGAATAAATAAGTTATCAACCAAAAAATGGCTTTATTATTGCATCATTTTTTCAATCGCATTTATTCTATCCGCCATTTCTTCCAGCCTATCATCAGGAAGAGATTCAAAATTTAGATTCAGTTTTAAAAGCTCTTCAATAATATTTATCCTTCTCTCTATCTCGCTTAAGGTTTTATCCATCTCTCTGACTTTCTTGACTTTATCCTTCTTCTCTTCTTTATTTTCTACATTCTTTTTGAAATCCCCGGAAAGTCTTTTATATTCTTCCTCCTGCTTTTTAATCAGGTTTTGGTAATACTCCTTAAGCATAGCAACTTTCTCGTCATATTGCCTCTGGAGTTTCCCGAGAGTTTCTTTCATATTCGTTATATCCATCTCGGTTAAGTTGGTAGAAAAAGTGTAACTCCGCAAATCTCTATAAATATCCATCTTTCCTTTTTCTTCTTCTGTTTCTTTTCTTCTTCCCGTTGGATCTCCATGAATAGACTTGGAAACAGATTTTTCCATTCCCTTCTTTATTTCTGATTCTTTTTCAATATCTGCAGGCTTATTGGATAACATCCCATCAAGCCTATCTATTAGCTGATTCATTTTCTCTATTAGAAGAATTTGAGACTTAAGAAGATAAATATCGCCACTCCCGAGATTAAAGGGCTGCGAAAATTGCTGCAAAGTATTGCTTTCTCCTGCCGAGGATTTTTCAACAATATTAGTAGATTCTATATTCTGTACCTTAGAAGGCTTTTGACTTTCCATTACCTGCGGATTAATTATCCTATTTGCAGAAAGAATGCAGCCATAGGAAACGCTATCTTTAGGTTTAACTACTACATTTCTATAAAAGATAGCCACCGCAGCATCTGGTGTTGAAAAAACATTGTATCTAAATCTTGCCCTTGGTTCAAGTGGATAATCAAGCTCCGTCTCATCAAATCTTTTCCAGTTACCTATAGTTACATAATCGGGCTTTACTCCTTCATTCAAAGAAGGATAAATAAAAAGCCCTTCACCAAAATTAGGATTATCCATCTCATATTCTCCCGAAAATATAAAATCCGGAACGCTCTGTTTTCTAAACATTCTATCATAATCTATCCTTTCCTTTGTAGAAAGGTAAATAGATGTTTTCTTCAAAGATTCTCCAAACATAGTATCAAAAAGAAATCTTGCCCCTACAGTAATAGAATCATTTCCTTCATTTGTTACGGCTATCATGCATAAAACTGCATTATTATTTTTACTCTCCATATTTGTAATAATAAAAGAGATGGTGTATATAGCTTCATTTATCTTAAATATGCCCTCAATACTATTTTCATTTCTTTCAAAAACCTTAACAAGCTTTAGATTTCCAGCTTCCGTAAGTCTATAGGGTTTCCCATTCATTATTAAAATAATATAAGAGGTGGGTGGAAAATCTTTAAAAAGAAACAGCGCCGTTTTTTTATTTTTAGGAGAAGGATTCTCTGCATAAAAAGAAAAGGCTCTATCATCAAGATAAAAAGATATCTGCTTGCCAATAAGACTTAAGATTTCTCCAGAGACATAATTAAAAATTAATAAACTTAATATAGACAAAAAAAGAAACCTCTTTATTAATTGCCCTCTATTCTTCATTATCACCCTCTGTAAAGTTTGTATAATCATAAAGTATATCATTCTTTTCCTTAAGTGCTTTTTCCTTTAAATCCAGAAGTCTTGCTTTAAGCTCTACCAGAGTTTTATAACGTTCCAGTTCCTCTTTTTTTCTCCTGTTTTCTTCCTCAAGCTGACGAATCATAATTGCATTTGTATCCTCTGTCTGAACAAGCTGGGTTAACACCAATTGGTTGCTTAACAAAATTGCATTTGTCTCATAATTGGTTATTATATTTGTGATGGTATGATATTCATAAAATGACTCTTCTATTCTATTTGTTATTTCTATAATATTAGTCTTCTGATATATCGTGGGCTTAAGTGTTTTATCCACTTTAGCAACTTTTATCGGTTTTACTTCTTTCTCTTTACTCCCAAGAATATTTTTTGCTTCATTATAATAAGGACTGCATGGATAATTAGAAACAATACTCTCAAAGAAAACCAGAGCCTCTGGTCGTTGTCCTATTGCAAGGTATGATTTTCCAGCATAATAAAGAGAGGCATGATGAACAGGGGAACTACTATAGTTGATTGCAAATTCTTTAAAAAGTTCACCGGCTTTTTTATATTGTTTAAGCTTATAATAATTTTCCGCCTTTCCAAAAATACAGATTTTCTTTTCGTTTTCGTTTAAGTGATCATTCTCAAGTCTTTGATAAGTATCGAGGGATTTTTCAAACCTATTCAGATAGTAGTAGCTTTTGGCAGTATATATGAGAGAGGCTTTATAATATGGAGATAGAGGATAATTATTAATAAGGAAATTCCACTCCTCTATAGCCTGTTCATACTTCTTCTTATTATAAAATTTTTCTGCTAATTTAAAGCGCGCCTCGTCAAGAGTAATTGCAAACAGAACTGTTGTAGAAATTAGAAGCACAGAGAAAAACAAAATCCTTTTTAAAAACACAATCGGTTACCTCAATTAAATTAAAAAGTGGAAAAGCTATCATCGTCTAAAGTTTCAAGAACTTTTAACTTTCAACTTTTTAACTTTACACTATTATATATATTATCTACATTTTTTCAAAAAAATTAAGCTGTTTAAATAACACTTAAACCGGACAATTCCTTTATGTAAAAACTCGTGATGCATCATCTTTAGCAGTGTTGAAATTGGGGTTTAACATTCAGGAATTTATCAGTTTAGGTAACAACCTCAATACCCTTATAATAGAAAATATTCTAAAAATAATATAACATATATTATCTGCATTTTCTGGAGGAATTGATGTTTATAAAACCCTTTTCAGGAATTAGACCTGATGTTAAATATGTAAATGCCGTAAATAGCCCTCCCTATGATGTTATAAGTCGGGAAGAAGTGAGAAAAATCATAAACAGCAATCCCTTTTCATTTCTCAGGATAACAAGAGCTGATGGGGAATTACCTGAATCTATAGATGAACATTCTGAAGAGGTATACAGAAAGGCAAGAGAAAATTTTGAGGAGTTTTTTAAAAAAGGAATTTTATTCAAAGAAAAAGCCCCCTGTTTTTACCTCCTTTCACAAACATGGAAAGGCAGAACCCAGATTGGAATTTACGCGGCTGTTCGTTGTGAAGATTATGAACAAGGCTTAATAAAAAGGCACGAACTTACTCGTAAAGAAAAGGAAGAAGATAGAACAAGACATATATACACTGTGAAAGCAGGCACGGGACCTGTCTTTCTCACTTTTGAAGATAATAAAGATTTTAACTACATAGTAAAAGACTGGATAAAGCAGCCACCGTTATATACTTTTCTTGATGAAAAATCTGTAGAGAATAATTTATGGATTATAAACAAAAATACTGAATTCATAATCGATTACTTTAAGAAAATTCCATCTTTTTATATTGCCGATGGTCACCATAGAGCAGCCGCAGCAGTAAATGTATGGAAGAAGATAAGACAGGAGAAAAAAGGATACTCAGGGCCGGCAGATTATTTCATGTCGGTTATTTTTCCTGCTTCTCATTTGCAGATTCTTCCGTACAACCGGATTGTACTGGATTTGAATAATATTTCCAGAGAAGACTTTTTATCACTCGTAAAAAAAAGGTTTACAGTAAAACCTTCCAGAAGTCTTGCTCCGGAGAAAAAAGGAGAATTTGGAATGTGTCTTAATGGAGAAATTTACAGGCTAAGCCTTCTTCCAGAAGTAGGGAATTCTAAAGATGTGCTTGACGCCGATATTCTTCAGAGATATCTGCTTTCTCCAATCCTTGGTATCGATGATCCAAGAAGTTCAAACAGAATCCAGTTCATCGGCGGAATAAAACCTGCAGAAGAACTAGTACAAATTGTTAAAGAAGGAAAGGCTAAGATCTCTTTTGCACTTTTCCCTGTTTCCATTCGTGATGTAATGGAAGTTGCAGATAGAGGAGAAATTATGCCCCCAAAATCTACATGGTTTGAGCCAAAGCTACGCGATGGACTTGTCGTATATTCAATTGAACAGGATTCTTATTAATCAACCCGGAAAATATTATGAAGCCGATTGTTTTGTCTGAAAATCAACAAGCACAGCCAGCATCAATATCAACCCCTTTACAATGTACTGCCAGAATGTGGGAGTATTAAGTAAAACCATTCCGTTGTCAAGGCTTGCCATAATAAGAGCACCAACAATAGCCCCTGCCACATTACCAACACCTCCCATCAAACTTGTACCACCAATCACACATGCAGCAATTACATCAAGTTCAAAACCAGTACCGGCAGATGTTGTCGCACCATTAAGCCTTGCCGATAGAACCAATCCTCCTATTCCACATAGAAGCCCCATCAAAACAAAGGCAAAAAGGGTATTAAGATTAATATTTATTCCTGAAAGCTTTGCCGCTTCAGGATTTCCTCCTATAGCATAAAGATATCGTCCAAATTTTGTATTACGGGTTACAATTGTAAAAATAATCACCAGAGTGAATAACAATAAAACCGGAACAGGGATACCCTCATAACTGTTCATTATGAAAACTGCCAGCAGTATCAAAAAAATAATTCCAAGTGTAGTGAAAATCTCTATAGACATCGGTGCAACTTCAAATCCATATTTAACTCTATCCATACGCCCTTTTATTCTCAGTAGAATACAAAAAAAGATCAATATACCAGCAAGAATCCAGCCTATATGTGGAGGAAGAAAGGCTTGCCCAATCTGCACAAACTCAGGACTCAAAGGAGAAATTGTTCTCCCCTCAGTGATACCAAGAATAACACCTCTGAATATCATCATACCCCCAAGAGTAACCACAAAAGCAGGTACCTTTAAATAACATACCCAGTAACCCTGCCATAAACCTATAAAAAGTCCTACCAGGATTGCCACTACAACAACCGCCATTGTAGGCCATCCCATCTTAGCCTGAAGAATAGCTGCAATAGCCCCTGTTAAGCCCACAACAGAACCAACAGAAAGATCTATATGTCCTGCTACAATAATCAAAACCATGCCTATTGCCAATATCCCGGTTATTGACATTTGTCTTGCAAGATTCGATAAATTCCTTGGAGTTAAAAATGCATCTCTATTTAAAAGGAAAAACAGTATCCATATCGCAACGAGAGCAAACACCATCACATAGGCTTTCAAATCAATCCTGAATTGATACTTTTGTCCTGGAATAGTTTCCTTTTTTACATTCTGCTCACTCATAATCTATTTTCCTCCTGTTGCATAATACATTATTTCTTCCTGAGTTGCTCCAGCACATCCAAGCTCTCCCGTTAACTGCCCATTGCACATAACAAGGATTCTATCACTCATTCCGATAATTTCAGGTAATTCGGAAGATATCATCACAATTCCTATCCCCTGTTTTACAAGCTCATTCATTATCTTATAGATTTCAACCTTTGCACCAACATCTATACCTCTTGTTGGTTCGTCAAGAAATAAAACTTTTGGTTTTGTCATAAGCCATTTGGCAAGAACCACCTTCTGCTGATTTCCTCCGCTAAGGGTATTTACATAGGTCTCAAGAGAGGGAGTTTTTATTCTTAAATCTCCTACAAACTGACGGCTTATCTTTATTTCTTCATTTTTGTTTATAAAGAGGTTAGATATCTTTCCCAGACCTGCAAGCGTGATGTTTTCCATAACATTCATCTTAAGTACAAGACCACTAAGTTTCCTATCCTCTGTTACAAGACCAAATCCATACCTGATAGCTTCCTGTGGAGAATTTATTTTTATTTTATTACCCTCAAGATAAATATCACCTATAGCTCTGGATGAGAATGCTCCAAAAATAGATAAAATCAACTCTGTTCGCCCTGCGCCAACCAGACCAGAGATTCCAAGTATTTCCCCCTCCTTTACCTCGAAGGATATATTTCTCAGCAATAACTTTCCCTTTCTTGCAGGATCTTCCACATTTAAGTTTTCAACTTTAAGAATAGTTTTACCAGCTTTATGCTTTTCTCTTGGATAAAGCTCTTTTAATTCACGACCCACCATCATAGAAATTATCTTACTTTCATTTAAATCCTTAATTTTAGCTGTTCCTATTGTATGACCATCCCTTAACACCGTAACCCTATCCGCAATCTGAAAAACCTCCGCAATGCGGTGAGAAATATAAATACAGGTAACCCCTTCTTTTTTTAATTCCCTTAATATATTCATTAAGCTGGCAGTTTCACTTTCGGAAAGAGAGGCTGTTGGTTCGTCCAGCACCAGAATCTTTGCCTTTTTACTGAGAGCCTTTGCTATTTCTACAAGCTGTTGCTGTCCTACTCCAAGCTCTTTTATCTTGCGATCTACATTAATATCAAGTCTAACCCTTTTTATAAGCTCTTTGCTCTCATACCGAATTTTATTCCAATCAACAAATCCGTTTTTTACCGGTTCATTCCCCAGGAAAATATTTTCCGCAATACTCATTTCCTTAATTAGTGTTAATTCTTGATAGATTACAGCAATCCCTGCTGCTTCAGCTTCATAAACATTATGAAAACGGGAAACCTCACCATTTAGAACAATATCACCTTTATATGTACCATAAGGATAAACCCCACTCAAAACCTTTATTAGAGTCGATTTGCCTGCACCATTTTCCCCAACAAGAGCATGGATTTCTCCTGGATATACCTGAAAGCACACATCACTTAAGGCACGCACTCCCGGAAAATCTTTTGTTATCGATCTCATTTCCAGAATGTATGAAGAATCCATAAAGCCTCTTTTCAATTTAATTATTTAAACCATCAGGCAGGGAAAACCCTGCCTGATGACATTTTACTTATTTACTTCTTACCATAGATCTCTTCTTCGGTATGGAATCCATCTGCTACAATAACGCTTTTCATATTATTCTTATCTACCTGAATTGGAAGTAGCATTATAGATGGAACATCAATCTTTCCATTGTTAACCTTCTCGTTTATTTCACTGACTGGTTTTTTATTGGCAAGCTCAAGAGCAGCTTTAGCAGCTGCGGTTGCCAGCTTTTTGATAGGCTTGTAGATAGTTACAGCTTGTGTTCCTGCAACAACTCTCTTGCAGGCGGCAAGCTCTGCATCCTGACCAGTCGTAAGAACCTTTCCATCAAGCTTTTGCTCCGCAAGAGCTTGTACAGCACCACCACAGGTTCCATCATTAGCACAGAGAACAACATCAACCTTATTTTTGTGCTGGGTAAGCCCATTTTCAACAAACTTCAATGCCTTTTCCGGGGACCATCCATCACACCATTGCTCAAATACAACTTTTACATTGGGGTACTTTTTCAATACATTTGCAAATCCCTGACGAACCAGAAAGGCATTATTATCTGTAGGAGAACCATTAATTATGAAATAATTTCCCTTTGGTTTAAGTTTGCAAACATAGTCTGCCATCAACTCTCCTACCTTAACGCTATCAAATGAAACATAGAGGTCCAGATCGCAGTTTTTAATCATTCTGTCGTAAGCTATTACCGGGACCTTAGACTTATGTGCAGATTCTACAATAGCGCTTGCGGTTTCACCATTCTGTGCAATAACTACAAGAACATCGATACCTTTCGTAAGAAGATTTTCACACTGGCTATTTTGAAGATTTTCGTCACCATTAGCAGCTACAACAATAACCTCTGCTCCACCTTTTTTGGCATCCTCAATAAACAAATCTCTGTCAACCTTCCATCTCTCTTCAGCTAAGGTTGCGAAAGATAAACCTATCTTTATCTTCGCAAAGCTGAAAACAACAGAAACAGCAAGAAGCATTACAACCACAGACAACTTTCTCAAATTCTTCGCCATATAAAATCCTCCTTAAAAAGATTTTCAAAAAACAATTTAATACCGATTATAGCACACCAAAAAAATTTTTTCAATATTATTTTAAATAATATTTAATAAGTTTATATTATAGAATTCCTTTGGGTTGGTCTCGTCGTCTTGCCTCGCTTGCCTGAGGAAGTATAGAAGTAGCACTGGCTTGCCAGCCAGTGCTACAATGCAAAAAACCCCGCTGTGGAGGGTATATAGGTCATTGTCATCATCTTTCCGTCCTTCAGGTCTTGCTCAGGGGAAGAGCACGGAAAATCTACCCTCGCACATTCGGCCTCCTGCCTCATGTGCTCGGGGCGAAATGCATCCTGCATTTCTTGGCGTAATGGCGGGTAGGATTTTCCTG
>Ga0078972_1005389_pt1 | contig 32582 bp, 38 predicted proteins | sample YelNatPaOPGAMG01_FD_67568 | JGI IMG/M metagenome (GOLD analysis project Ga0078972, IMG submission 67568) | Hot spring thermophilic microbial communities from Obsidian Pool, Yellowstone National Park, USA - OP-RAMG-01 (SPADES assembly) (version 2) | ecosystem: Environmental > Aquatic > Thermal...
AGATGTTTCAAAACTTTCCGATGATGAGCTAGCCGATATTCGTCTACAAAAAATAGGGTTTGTATTTCAGGCGTATAATCTTTTGCCGCGCACGACTGTGCTTCGAAATGTTATGCTTCCCCTGATGTATGCCGGTGTCTCCAAAGAAAAAAGGGAAGAACAGGCAAAAGAAGCTTTGCGCAAATCAGCATTTCCCGAGGGTTTCTGGAACCACTATTCTAACCAGCTTTCCGGTGGAATGATGCAAAGAGTAGCTATTGCTCGCGCCCTCGTGAATAACCCGACACTGGTTCTTGCTGACGAGCCAACAGGCAACCTGGATACCAAAACTGGCGAAATAGTGCTGGGTACTTTCCAGCGGCTTCATCAAGAACAAGGCCGGACTATAGTTTTAATCACCCATGAGCCCTATGTCGCCGAACATGCCGAACGCATTATTCATATCCGAGATGGAAACATTATAGAAGATGGCAAAGTCAAAAATAGACGCGTCATTAACCATCATGGATAAATTTTCAATTTTCAATAACCAATTTTCAATGAATTTTCAAAGATTTAATTTTCAATTGAAAATTGAGAAATTGGGATTTGATTGGAAATTGAAAATTGATAATTGAAAATTATGAAAGCACAGGATTTACTCCAAGAAACCATTACGGCGTTAAGCGCGAATAAAGCCCGATCCGGCTTGACTATTTTGGGCATTGTCATCGGCATCGGTTCGGTCATCGCCATGGTTTCCATCGGACAGGGCGCGTCCGGACAAATTCAATCAAGCATTGAAGGCCTTGGCTCAAATCTTCTAACTGTATTACCCGGCGTAGTGCAATCCGGCAGAGGCATTGTTTCTTCCGGCCGCGGCGCGGCCCAAACGCTTAAAAACGAAGATATTGAAGTCCTTAAACAAATCGCCGGCGTGGCTTATGTCTCGCCGGAACTTCAGCGCCGGTTTCAAATTGTCGCTCCAAATGGCAACAACACCAATTCAACGGTTATTGGCGTTTATCCGGAATATCAGCAGGTAAGAAATGTTTTGCCGGAACAGGGCTCGTTTATTACCGAGAACCAATTGCGGAGTATGGGTCGGGTGGCGGTTTTGGGGCCGACGGTTGCCAAAGACCTTTTTGCCGATTCCGACCCGATCGGTAAAACGATTCGCGTCAATAAAATAAATTTCAAAGTTATCGGCGTGCTTCAAACAAAGGGAAGTGCGGGATTCTTTAATCCCGACGATACGGTTTTTGTGCCGCTCACTACCATGCAAAAAATTTTGGCCGGCGTTGATTATCTTTCCCAAATTGCCATCAGCGTTGAAAGTAAAGATTTAATGAGCCAAGTCCAGGAAAACGCCGCTTCCGTTTTGGCTGGGAAACACCGGGTTGATCCGCAAAATCCCGATTTTTCCATTATGTCTCAAGCCGATATTTCTTCCGCCCTAACCCAAGTCACCGATACCTTTACTATCTTTTTGGCGGCGGTTGCCGGCATATCTCTTTTAGTAGGTGGCATCGGCATTATGAACATGATGCTTACAACCGTTACGGAAAGAACACGAGAAATCGGGCTTCGCAAGGCCATAGGCGCAAAAAGAAGAGATATCAGTTTGCAGTTCTTGACCGAAGCGGTCATGCTCACTTTTCTGGGCGGGATTATTGGGGTTATGCTCGGTTGGATTCTTGCCACGCTCGTATCGCAATTCGCCGGCATTGCTACGCAGGTTTCTTTGCAGGCAGTGCTCCTGGCCTTCGGAGTATCTGCCGCAATAGGAATTATTTTTGGTTATTACCCGGCAAGACGAGCGGCGTCGTTGAATCCAATTGAGGCATTGAGATATGAATGATAAAAATTCAAAATTCAAAAATCAAAATGTAAAATTAAAAGTCGTTTATAAAATACAATAAAAAATAACATGAAAAAATTTTTACCTCTCATTTTAATTGTAATAATAGGAGTCGGCGTTGGTGCGTTTTACGGTGGCATGAAGTATTCAGAAAACAAAGCTCTATCGGATCGTCAGCAAAGAATGCAGCAATTTGGCGCAAACTTCGGCGGTTTTCGCCTTGGATCAGGTAGCGGCCAAAGAGGCGGAAGCGGATTTATAGCCGGAGAAATTATTGCCAAAGATGATAAAAGCGTAACCGTCAAACTGCAGAATGGCGGGTCAAAAATTGTCTTTCTTTCCGACTCAACCGAAATCACGAAATCCGCGGCAGGCGCTTTAAGCGATCTTGAAATCGGCAAGAATATTATTGTAAACGGCACCGCCAATTCAGACGGAAGCATTACCGCGCAGACAATTCAGCTGAGGTCAAAATAAACACACAAAATAGGTTTTTCTTCAATTTTCAGCGAGGGCAGCTCGGCAGGGGGTTCAAAGGGGGATGCCGAGCCGCCCGAGCCGAAGCCGAAGCGTAGCCCCGCCGCCCAGCGCGTCAGCGCAGAGCCGAGCAGAAAAATTGCCTTTTATTTTTTGATTTTGCGCGCGCCGATTTTTTCTTTAGAAGGAAAAGGCAATTTTTCTGCGAGGCAGGCCGCCGCTTTACGGCGGCTGGCGGCTGGTCAGCGTAGGTTTCGCTTTTTGAATTTATGTATCAGACCTGATTTAACAGAATACGCCAACGCATAAACTCACCTCACCAGACTAATCACTATTGTTTGGCATATTAACAAAATCCCACATTGCTGTGGGATTTTGTTAATTTTTCAATGATATAGCTTTAGCGTGTATTAGTTGCCGGGAAAGAAACATCGCGCACAATGGATGCGGCAATATTTCCATTTGTATTGACACCCCAAACTCTCACATTGTCGCCATCTTTAATACTCGAAAGCTTCATATTCAACCTATTGCGATCAATAACTTTTGTTCCAGAAACAACATTCACGGTATATGAAGTTCCACCCACAGTTAACGTAAATGAGTTATCAGTGACATTACTCGCCTTGCCAACATAATTCCTCGGCGTCTCAGCCTTCATCGTTTTATGTACTGATTGAACATTTTCTTTTTGTTCCTGAGTAACGGTCTGGCGATAAGTCCAATCACGTACCAAGGTTGCATCAATTGTCCAATTGGCTGATTTAGAAACAGTACCATAAACACCTACAAAGTCACCCGTCTTAAACTTGGTGAGATCGTTACCTGCGGTCGCAGGAAGAATTTTTGTTTTTGAACCAACATTCACTGTCCAAGGACCGCCCCAGCTATTTACAGTCAAAGATCCGTTATCAACTGAAGCAACCTTGCCACGCATCACAACCCTGCCCTCTGGACCAACCTGTAAAACTTGACGTTCTGATTTTAGGGGCAATGAAGTGGACGCATGAGACGAGGAAGGAACGGGAGGAGTTGTTGTTGCCGTTTGAGCGTTTGCCACTAAAATAGTAGTAAACGCTGCAAGCGAGGCAATAATACTAACACTAGCTATTATTTTTTTATTCATATTTTTTATTCGTTTTTACTTATTTTTGACCTTTAATGCGACTAAATATTTACTCAAATGGCGGGGATCTTAATGAGGTAAGATTTATTTTTTTGAAGATATCAATTTTCAAGTCGTCATGAGTGATAAAAGAAATAACGAAATTTATTTTATTCAGTACAATTAAATTATCTACAATAGTATCTTTTAAAAACTTTATATTATAATTATTTTCCTGATGGAGTGTGGCATTAGAATTATCATCATTGTCAATTGCAAGATTTATTGCAAACGAGGACACAAATACCGTATTTGCAATAATAATGAATCCAATCATAAACAAGGAAATCAACAAGGCAACGGAAAAATTTACCCCTGATGGAACTTGGTTGGAATAAGCTCTATTCATATATTCTATAATAACTTTATTTCAATAAATTGTAAAATAACCATGGATTTCTAAATTTAAATTTATATGTCAGACTAGAATGATGTTGAAAATTTGGTAATGTTTTTAATTGGCTCCGGCACCTGGACTCGAACCAGGAACCCACTCCTTAACAGGGAGTCGCTCTACCATTGAGCTATGCCGGAATTGAATTCTTTTTTAATTTTAGAATAAAAATTTTTAAAGCGCAACTATTTTTACCTTTTTTACCTTTATTTTTTTGACTTTAGCCATAAGAAAAACCTTTTTTATCTTGGGCTGGTTATAATATTTGCAAAGGTCGACGCGGTGATATGCGATATATGATAAGGCCGCCCTAATCGGGCGGCTTTACTTTTTATATTTTTATGATATAATTTAGCCAGATTGCAGTTTAAAAATCCAATATAAGGAGAGGAAAATGGAGATTCTGTTCACTATTTTGGGCGTTTTAAGCGCTCTGGTGATTACAGGGCCGATTCTTTTGCCAATCATTTTAAAATGGTTGGCAGAAAGAGATATCTTTTTCACCCTTGTCAATGAGGGTGAATGGAAAGCTGTGCTTCGTGCCGGGGCGTTCAGCCACGGCATTATGGCCTACAAGGGATTTGTAGAAAACGAAAATGGAGATATTGTAGAAAATAAGAAAGGAGATATTAAAGAAGATGGGAATAGAGATATTAAAGATATTTCTCAGTCTTCTCAATCCCATGGTCATAAAGGCCATAATCAAAATCTCTTCTTTAAAATTGCCAGTACTCTTGGAGATATTATTGCCAATACTCTTGGAAATATTAAAGATATTTTTCGGTCTTTCTTTAAAACTTTATTTAAAATTGCCAATAATCTTTTTAGGAGAAATCTTGGCGGCATCCGCTGGCTAGGAATCCCCTACGTCAACCAAGTTTACAAATATAATTTCCGCTGGGTGGTTACCCGCGGAATTGAAGTCAGCAGAGACAAGCCAGAAGATGGCTTTGTCAATCAGGTAAAACTGCCCAATGGTCAATGGGCAGTATCCTTCTCAAAACAGTTAGACTATATCTACCTGAGAGATGCGAGTTATTTGGCTGTTCTCGAGGATGCTGAAACTAAAGAGTCTTTTATGCCAGTGAGCATCTATGCAGTGGTAACACTGCGAGTGCTCAACCCGTACAAAGCCCTTTTTAGGGTAGACAAATGGCTTGATGTCACACTTTTTGCAATTGAATCTGCCTTGCGGTCTTGGACAGCAAGGCACACCTATGAAGAGATTATTCAGAAAAAGGAAGTCCTTGAACATCAGGCTGATACGGATTTTCTGTTAAGCCTTACAGAAAAAGGACTACCTTTAACTGAATACATCCACAGCCGCTACGGGATTCAGATTAAAAGGATTCAATTCCTTGAGGTAGAATTACCCGAAGAATTCCGTAAGCAGGCAACAGCCCAATCAGCTGCCAAACGGGAGGCGGAGAGAATCGCCACCCTAAGAGATGCCGAATATGAGCGGTTTAAAAAAATCGCTCAGGCTGTTGAAGAAAAGGGAGAAGTTGGCCAGATGGTCTTTGCCGGCGAGACAATTAAAGATGCCAGCAAGGGCCAGGCAACAACCATTTTTGCGCCTTTTGGCGCGCTCCAAGATTTCCTTAAGGGGATGATTGGAAAGAAGGGAGAAAAGTGATGAAATTTTTTCTGTGGGGGTTCCTGGGTACACTAGGTTTTCTCCTTCTGGTTATTCTTCTTCTTGCCATTTTTTCGAAGAAATCGAAATCGGCAAGTACAAATTCCTACGTTTCTTCTACCACCTCAAAATCTTCCAAGGGCTTTTCCATTTTTGGTTGGCTGAATTGGGAGAATATTTTGGGGTGGGCAACAACTTTTCTCCTTTTGGGCTTAGTGTTCTTGGTTTTTATGGGAGGCTGGTGGATTTATCACCAAATTTCTACTCCCCAAAAAACCAAGATCACCTATGGGGCACTATCTCCATCGGCTTTTGACCCCATTATCAATGAAATGGGGCAAAAATATGGAATTGACCCTCGGATTATAAAAGCCGTGATTCAGGTTGAATCCGGATTTCATCCCGAGGCAGTCAGCCCAAGAGGCGCGATGGGGCTAATGCAACTGATGCCAGAGATAGCAAAAAGATACGGCGTCAGAAATGCATTTGACCCAAAGGAAAATATTGAGGGAGGAACTCATTACCTTTCTGACCTCATTAAAAGATACAACGGCAATCTTGAGCTGGCATTGGCAGCATATAATTCCAGCGAAGATACCGTTGATTCTTTATTGGCTAAAGGAGGTAAAGATTTCTCCCAAATTTTTTCCTCTTTACCGCAGGAGACAAGAATTTATGTCCCTGCAGTAATCGCGGTTTTGGAGGGTAGAGAGCCAATTACTCCTACACCAGGAGTGATTCCGGCTCCACCAGAAATTATTGCCAGGCCAAAAGAATGGTCTCCGTTCTACTCAGCGCGGCCTGGCACAAGACTTCGGCCAACAGGGAAAGTCAAGATTCAGTCCCGTACAGGGATGACTCTTGATGTTGACGAAGATCTTAAAAAACCATCTCGTTCCCTGGACACCAATATCTTCCGCGTGATGTCCAGAGAGGGCAGGGAAGTTACCCTCCTTGTATTGGAAAAATAAAAAATTTGTTCTTTATTGTTCTTTTTTAATTTAAAGCGGCTCCCTTAAGGGGAACCGCTTTTTTGTTTTTAAAATTAAAGTGATTATAGTTTATTCTTTAGGGAAACTGTGGCGGTTCTGGAGCGCTTGTTTCTAAATTAAAAGTTCCCATCAAGACATTTACCAATCCCCACATGGCAATTATCACAAAAAGGGCGATTATACCATAGGTCATCATCTTGGCGCCCTCTTTTCTCTTTTCTTCATCTCCGGCGTTTTGAATATATTTAACAACCCCCCAAATAAAATAGAAAACTGCCAAGGTGACTAAAAGAGGAACAACACTCTCTTTAATAATTTTTTCTATAACGCCTATAAGACCCTTAATGTCTCTAACCGGACCACCCCCTGCCTCACCATCTCCTGTTCCTTCATCAGCAGCCCTAACAACGCTGACAAATTTTAAAAACGAAACTGCCGCAAATAATATTGAAAAATATATATGTTTAATCTTTTTGATGATGTTTTTTTTCATAATTTTTCTCTCCCGCCCGCTATATAAGCGGGCGGGATTTAATTCACGATGACAAGCCGCCAAAGATATCAGCCACGCGCATTAAACCAAATGCAGTAAACATTATAAAAAGACCGACTATTCCCCATGTCATATGCCGCTTGCCATTATTTCTCTTTTCCTCATTATCAGCGCCTCCGATAAATTCTACCAAACCGTAAATAAACACTGCCATTGCAATGATAACCAACAGCCCGATTACAGGATTTAATATCTCTGTCTCTATTTTTGTAAGCAATTCATCAACCGCGTCCATAATTAGATTAAGACTAAAAACTCTTTAGGTGTTTTTGATATTATTTTATTGGTGTCCAGGGCGTGGTATATGTTTGTCCCGCATTAATACCAAAGGTAGATATAAGAACTTCTACCAGACCCCACATAGCAACAATTACAAACAGACCAATAATGCCGTAAATCATCATACTTCTTGCCTCTTTTCTCTTTTCCTCATCTCCGCCAGCTGCTATATACTTGATAACCCCCCAAATAAAATAGACAACTGCAAGGGTAATGAGTAGGGGGACGAGTAGACTGACCAAATGACTAATCTGTTGTAAAATACTCTCGAGGGTTGCAGCTGCAGCAACAAGTAGCGGAGCAAAGGTTAAACTAATTGCAATTAATTTCTTCATAATATTTTTATTGATAATTTTAATTAATAAATTTATTTTGTTTCTCGACCTTTAAATAATTAAAAATTCTTAATTGTCTCAGAAATGGCGCTGACAATCACCTTGGCGCCTAAAAGTATGGCTGTGCCGCCCATTGTCCAAAAGAAATTTTGTCTCGCCTTTTTAATCTGCTCTTCATTACCTCTGGCTGTCACAAAAAGGAGCCCTGAATAGATGATAAAAATGCCGGCCACCGGTATACCAATTTTCATTGCCAAACTTGCCAAAGAATTTATAAGCTCAATAAAGGAATCTTTTTCTAACGGGTTCCACCCATTTCCTCCTCCGCCAACAACAACATCTTCTGCCTTAGATGTCTGAGCTGTCAAAATCCCTATCAATGCCAGAAAAAATATATTTTTAAGCCGCGATTTCATCTTTTTTAATTTTATATTAATTTCTTAATATTTTCATTAACAGCTGTGGAAAATTAAAATCATCTACATTGAGAAAGACCCGGCCAGATAATATCTAAAAATTCTTTTTTGACAAGCCATCCCAAAAGAGTATTGACAATGGCATAGGCGCCAAAGACTATTATCAGCCCGAAAAAGGCTCTTGTTATGGCCTTCTTTCCTGATTCTATTTTTTGTTCGGAACCGCCAGAGGTTATGAGCTGGAATCCTCCGTATATAAAAAGCCCAATTCCCACAGGCACTGCCAAGACAAGAGTGATAAAATTGAGAATATTTTTAATAAGGGTAAAGAGATCGCAGATGGTACAATTATCTTTACAGGGCACGATTCCGGCGGCGTTGACAACGCTTACAACCATTAAAAAGAAAAGGAGTGATGAGACTATCCTGGGAATTATTTTATAAATCGTTTTTTCCATAAACTTTTGTTTTTATCTTATCAGATCTTCTAATTGTTTTTGCGCAGTAAAAATGGCTGTGCCAATACCAGTTCTCCCCGTTGTCACTGATTCTATCATACTTCTAAATATCTCTGAAGTCTTTTGGGGATCTGGGTCTAGCCACGCCTTAGATTTTATTGCTGATTTGTAAACCACTGCCAAAAATGGGTCTTGGACTTTTTCTGACAAGACATCACGGCGGCTGGAGCCCAAATTAAAATTTTGGGAAAATTTTCTCTGAAAATCTGGACTGGTCAGGGCATTTATCGCATAAAAGGCAGCCTGCTTTTTTGAAGAATTTTTGGCTATGACCAGAGAATAAATTTTCCCAAAGGTTAAGATATTTATCTTGGCATCTTTTATTTGAGGTATCTCGCTTACATCAAAATTGACATGAGGATTCCTCTCAATAATTTCTTTAGCCTCGCTGGCATAACCAAAATACATTGCCAGAGAATTATTGGAAAACATTATTTCCGAGGATGGCAAGCTACCATTCCAACTGTAAGAGACTTTACTGGGGTTGGAAAATTCTGTAAAAAATCTCAAGGCGCTCTCTGCCGGGGAAACAAGATTGTCTTTGCCAATCTTTTCTCCAAAGACAACGTCTAATCCCCCGCTATCATTAGCCCTTATGATGTTATCTCCGCCCTGCATCATCATCAAAGAGATAATCTCTTTGGCGTTTTTTACGTTATTAAATTTGCCCAGGGCAGTACCGGCCACAATGATATTTTGGGCGGCATCTTTTTGGGTGAGAGATTGCACAGATGTCAAAAAATCATCCCAGGTTTTTGGCGGCTCGCTTATGCCGGCTGACGAGAAAATATCTTTATTCCAATAGAGGATAATGGGGTCAATGGCAAGAGGAAGACCGATGATGTTTTTTGTGGTGTTATTTGTATCAGGGTTTACATCGTAATTTAAAAGAATTTCTGCGCCATCTATAAAATTATTTCTAAAATCCCTCTCGGTCATACTGTCCAAAGAGATGCGTGAGATTTTTGATTTATCGCCCAATAGTAAATCTTGAGTGGTAATCCAAATATCGGGACCGCTTTGAGATGCCAGGGCATTAAGAATAGTCTCTCTATAATTTCTGGCATCGATTTGCTTATAGGTAATCTGAAAATAACTTTTATATTTTTGGTCTTGATTTAAATCATATAAAAGTCTGTCCATCTCCTGTGAGGGAAATGTGCCCCAGAGGACAACTGTCGGCCCCTTGGCACTCCCGCTCTGCTTAAAACCGGGCAGTATACCGCCAAAAATTAATACTGCCACGACTCCGACTATCCCAAAGATGATCATTAAAATTACCTGAAGCTTCATAAAATTTTATCACTCACGTTTTAAAAAAATTAAACCATAATGTCCCTCTCCAGGAGAAAATTCTCTTTCCAGTTTAAATCCATTTGTCACAAAAAGATTTTTTAAATCTTCTTTAGAGATTCTATTTTCTGGCGGAGGACCAGCCTTTAGTGTCAATTCTTTTTTATGCGGCTCCCATTCCACCACGCCGACCCTCCCATTAATTTTTAATATTCTAAAGGCCTCTTTTATTAATTGCGCTCTATTCTCCGATTGAAACAGGATATTGGAGAGAATTACAAAATCAACACTCTCATCTTTTAATTTAGAGCCATTGGGCAGATCAAGGTCTGCCCAGATAATCTGTAGGTTTTTAATTTTTTCCAACTCTGCCCGCGATCTGACAGCCTGCAATAATTCCTTTTGGATATCAATGGCATAGACAACACCACCATCTCCCACCTGCCTGGCGGCCAAAAGCGAATAATGACCCATACCACAGCCAAAATCAGCCACCACCATTCCAGGCTCTAAATTAAAAATTTTTATAACTTCTTGCGGTTTAATAAACACAATTTTATTTTACCACAAATTTTATTTACAAGCATGTAAGAGAGGCAATGCTATCTTCTGGCCTGAGCTTCATAATCTTTACGCCCTGTGTCTGTCTGCCCAATACAGGGATACTCTCCATCATGGTCCTTATGACCTGTCCCTTTTGAGAGATGGCAATAAGCTCTTGCGAGGTTGAGTCAACAACCTTGGCAATCATTAAGGGACCGGTTTTCTCTGTTATCTTTGCCGTCTTAATACCGGAGCCGCCTCTTTTTTGCAGACGATAACTTTTGATGCTTGTTTTTTTGCCAAATCCCTTTTTGCTCATTGTCAAAAAATACTGGTCTTTGTTCTTTAAATCTGCGACACCGGCGCCCACAATCTCATCGTCTCCCTTTAATCTTATTGCCCGCACTCCAGAGGCAGCTCTGCCCATCACCCTTACATCTGATTCCTTAAACATTATTGCCTGTCCTCTTTTACTTGCCAAAATTATATTTTCTCCCTTATTAACCAGAAAACTAAATTTTAACTCGTCTCCCTTTAAAAGTTTTATGGCGATGATACCATTTCTTCTAACATCTTTAAAACTGTTCGCGTCAACTTTTTTTACAATCCCCTTTTTGGTCACCATAACCAAAAATGGCGCTAGATCTTTTTCCTTTTTGGGAAAGACCAAAACAGAGGTCACCCTTTCCTCTGAAGAGATGGATAAAAAGTTGACTATTGACTTGCCCTTTGTTGCCCTTTTACCCTCAGGCAATTCATACATCTTAAGCTGATATGCCTTGCCCTTGTCTGTAAAAAATAACAGATCGTCATGAGTATTGGCAGTGACAAAAATATTTACAAAATCTTCTTCTTTGGTATCAATATCTACCACTCCCACTCCGCCGCGCTTTTGTATCCTATATGCCTCTGGGTCAGTGCGTTTGATATAACCTCCTGAGGTTAATGTCATTATCTGTTCTTTTTCCGGCACAAGATCTTCTGAGGAAATAATCTTTGCCTGTCTGGGAATGATTTTTGTCTTTCTCTCATCTCCGTATTTTTCTTTTATCTCCAAAAGTTCTTCCTTTATGGCCTTCAATATTTTTTTGGGATCAGCCAAAAGCGCCCTTAAGTCTTTAATGAGTTTAATCTTTTCCTTAAGCTCGTCTTCTATCTTCTGGCGTTCTAATCCGGCCAGGGCCTGGAGCCGCATTTCCAAAATGGCCGTTGCCTGCTTTTCAGAAAAATCAAATCTTTTCATTAAGTTTTTATGGGCAGTCTCCTTGTCCGGAGAGGATTTAATGGTTTTGATAATGGCGTCAATATGGTCAAGCGCCTTTTTTAAACCCTCAAGAATATGCGCCCGCTCCAATGCCCTATTTAAATCAAACCTCGCCCTGCGCTCCACCACTATCTTTCTATGCTCAATAAAGTTTTTGATAATATCTTCTAAGCGCAAAACCTGAGGCTGAATGCCGTCTATTAGGGCAATCATATTAAAATGATAGACTCTCTCCAGCGCCGTGTGCTTATATAAATTATTTAAAATCTTTTGAGGATTAATCCCCTGTTTTAGATCAATGACAATTCTTAAACCCTCTCTGTCTGACTCGTCTCTTATATCCTTTATGCCCTCAATTTTTTTCTCTCTAACCAAATCAGCCATCTCCATTATGAGTTCTGATTTATTTACCTGATACGGGATAGAGGAGATGATTATCTGGAAAGAGCCGCTCTTTGTCTCTGTAATCTCTGCCTCCCCTCTTGTGACCACGCCTCCTCTGCCAGTGGCATAGGCATTTTGGATATCTTTGACATTAAAGACCAAACCGCCAGTGGGAAAATCCGGACCCTTTATAAATTGCATCAAATCCTCAGTTGTTGCCTTGGGATTGTCTATTAAATAATTAGTGGCATCAACCACCTCAGAAAGATTGTGGGGCGGAATATTGGTGGCCATACCCACGGCAATGCCCAAAGAGCCGTTTATTAAAAGATTGGGAATACGACAGGGAAGGACAATCGGTTCCTTTAACCTGTTGTCATAGTTGGGCCTAAAATCAACAGTTTCCTTTTCTATATCCCTTAACATCTCTGAGGCAATAAGAGACATTCTTGCCTCTGTATAACGCATGGCCGCCGGCGGATCTCCATCAATTGAGCCCCAGTTCCCCTGACCCTCAACCAAAGGATAGCGCATCAAAAAATCCTGAGCCATCCTGGCCATGGCGTCATAAACAGCCACATCGCCATGAGGGTGATATTTACCAAGGGTGTCTCCAACAATGGAGGCGGATTTGCGGAATTTGGCAGAATGATCAAGGCCGGACTCATACATGACATAAAGAATCCGACGATGAACTGGCTTTAATCCGTCTCTTACATCAGGCAGTGCCCGAGAGACAATAACAGACATGGCATAATCAAGATAAGAGGTCTTCATCTCCCGGCTGATATCAATAGGAATCACCTTAGAATTACCAGGTCTTTCCTCTTCTTCTTCTTTATTTTTCTTAATTTTCTCTGCCATATTATCTTTATTTTTTTATTTATTGTACTTATTTATAAGGTCTTGGATGTCTAAAATTTCCTTTACTCCCCCACTGGCTGCTGAGGCGCCCAGGCTTATAGTATCTTTAAATATATCTCTAAAAATCTTAAAGGGGGTAAAGTCCGTGGCCATGCTCTCTTTTGCGCTTAAAGAAAATTTAAGGGTGGAAACCCAGATGAAGATGACAATAAAGGCTGCCACAGCCATCGTGATAAAAAGTATTCTCTTTCTTATGGCCTCTGGTTTTTTTTGTACCTCTTCAATTTTATCTATAAACGACATGCTTTTTCTTGTTTTTTAAATTGCCGGGGTCAAAACAACTATCTTTGTCTTCTCTGCTCCTAAATCTTTTTTCTTTATTGTTAACCTCTCCATCTTTTCAAGACTTGATTCTCCAAATTCCTTAAGAGATTTTTTAAGCTCTGATTCTTTAAAATAAAAGGGACAGGCTATCCTTGTACCAATATAGGTTATTATCTTCCCTGCGTTATCTCCGTTATTCTCTACAAGAGGAAAAAACAAAACATCTGTCTCGCCTATCTCCTCTTTTATCTCCGGTGTCAAGTCTTTATAATCTATAAAACCAAGATGGCAAAGATTAATATCCTCCAAAGAGACTGTGTAAATCGTATTACCATAGTTTGAAGAAAATATCCCCTTTATATAAACCCCGCCAACCTCATACTCTCCAGGACCATTAATTACAAAAACATCTTTAGACTCTTCTTTTGAACCAATATTTTCTGCCCCGTTAAAATCCTTATGATTTTTGCTAATCAACACAAAATTTGCCTGAAAACGCGGGGATTTAAACTCTGAATTTTTTGATGGCGGATTAAAAACAAACACAGTCTCTCCTGACTGCACCTTAAAACAGGCCGCTCCATAATATGTAATAACCATTATTTTTATTATAGCACCTTTATGACCTCTTCTTCAAGCTCTATGTTAAAATTTTTCTTCACCGCCTCCTTGCACAATTGGATAAGCTCTAAGACATCTTTGGCAGTACCATCTCCTAAATTTATCATAATATTGGCATGTTCATTTGAAATCATTACATCGCCGATCCTCTTACCCTTAAGTCCACACATCTCTATCAGCCTACCGGCTGACTGCGGCTTGGGATTTTTAAAAATACAACCAACAGAGGGGTGGGCGGGTATTCTATCCTTTCTCTGTAAAAGATTTTTTTGAATCTCCTCCATTATCTCCGCTCTCCCCTTTTTAAGAAACTGAAAACCTGCCTCTAATATAAAATCCATTTTGCCTTCTGAAATTTTCTGTTTTTTGAACCGACTCTCCCTGTAGGCAAAAAGGCAATCGTCTTTGTCGTATCTTTTTATGTTTCCATCGGCATCTATGGCAGAAACAGAGATGACATTTTCTGAAACGCTATGACCATAGGCGCCGCTATTATCTACGATGGCGCCGCCTACTGTACCAGGTATACCTATTGCCCATTCTAATCCAGACAAATCATTTTGGATGCAAAAATTTAAAAGCTGGCTAAGCAAGACGCCAGAGCCAACAGTGATAACAGAGTCTTTGTAACTAATACCGGAAAACTGTGATTGAATTATAAGTCCTCTATAACCCTCATCGCCAAATAAAATATTGCTTGCCCCGCCAATTATAAAATAAGGGATTTTTTTATCTCGGGCAAAATTTACTGCCTCTAAAAATTCTTCTTTATCTTTTACTGAAACAAAATAATCTGCCGGACCGCCAATCTTAAAGGTAGAATAATTTTTAAGCAGCTCGTTCTTTTTAATTTCTATTGCCATAGATAAATCATATAACTTTTAAATATTCTTGCAAAATTTTATTTTTACCATATAATTAATAAACATTATGACAACAACCCAATTAAAACAATCAATGGAAATTCCCATTGTTGTCCCAAAAGAAGAAGATTTGATAGAGGGCGAGGTCATCTGCCAAGATGGCGCAAGACTTTATGTTGACCTCTCGCCGTTTAGAATGGGCGTCATCTATGGCAGAGAATTTAATAATGCCAAAGATATAATAAAGTCCCTTAAGCCCGGAGATAAAATCGTTGTCAAAATCCTTGAGCTAGAAAACGAAGATGGTTATATGTCTCTGTCTTTAAGAGAGGCAAAAAAGGAGATTGTCTGGAGAGAGGCAGAGGAATTGCAAAAAAATAGAACCCCCCTCCTTTTACCTGTTGTTGACGCCAATAAAGGTGGCTTAATTTTAGAGTGGAAGGGTATCCAGGGCTTTATCCCCGCCTCTCAATTAAAGGTGGAACATCATCCGCGCATCCAGGACGGAGACAAACAAAAGATAGAAGAAGAACTTAAAAAAATTGTTGGCGAAAAAATAAAGGTGGTAATCATCTCTGTCAACCAAAAGGAGAAAAAGCTGATCTTCTCAGAAAAGGACGCGGACATAGATCAATTAAAGGAGATGGTCTCAAAATACAAGGTGGGAGATATCGTAGAGGGAGAGATAACTGGAGTTGTTGATTTTGGAGTGTTTATCAAAATAGCAGAAAATTTAGAGGGTCTGGCACACATCTCGGAGTTGGATTGGTCGCTTATAGAAAATCCGGCAGATAATTTTAAAGTGGGCCAAAAGATTAAGGCTCAGATAATAAGCATAAATGACGGAAAGATTTCTCTTTCAATAAAAAATCTTAAGCCTGACCCCTGGCAGGAGGCAAAGGATAAATATCATGTTTCTGATATTGTAAACGGCGTGGTCATCAAATTTAATAAGCACGGCGCCTTGGTCAGCATTGAGGAGGGGGTGGCGGGATTGGTGCATATCTCCAAGTTTAAATCAGAAGAGGAGATGAAGGAAAAATTAGAACTGGGAAAAACTTATCCGTTCCAAATTCTTGTTTTTGAACCGTCAGAACGCCGGCTGATATTAAATTATATTGAGAATAAATAAGAGGCCTGTTAAAAATTTTAATCTCTAATTATATAAACTCATTGCCTTTGAAAGACCGTCTTTAATGATGGTCTCTATTGCCGCAGAGATTTTTTTAGAGAGCTTTTTAATAATCATTAGCTCCTTTGGCTTAAATTTGCCAATTAGATGGTCAATCACCTTTTGGGAGGGCGGCTTTTTGATTTTTCCACTTGGGGTTTTATAAGAGATACCCACCCTTATTCTTATAAATTCTTTTGTTTTAATATTTTTTATTATTGACTCCACGCCCTTATGCCCGGCTGAGTCTCGGTTAAAGGCAATTTTAAATTTTCCCAAGGGCAGATCTAGATCATCATGAACCACAATGAGATTATGCGCCGCCTTTTTAGTTTTAATTAGAGGCTTTAAAGCCTTGCCAGAATCATTCATAAAGGTATCGGGAAAGATAACCTTTGCCCCCTTGGGCGGATTTTTAAAAAGATTCTCTAAGACAATTCTACCCGTATTATGACGGGTCAACTCATATTCTTTCCCCGGATTTCCTAAACCAACAATATAGTACATAAAATTAAGGCTAAATATTTTTACTTATAAAATTAATTATAACATAGCAAAAAATTTAATACTCGTAAATGATTGTACTTAAAATTTTTCAAAAAGAAAAAGAGCAGTTTATAGACATGCTCAGGTCTTTTATGAGGTTACTTCATCTGCTCAACCTGCTCGGGCTTCTTTTTGGGAAGCCCGCAGATGATGGCCATGTGGGCGCCATTCAAGACGCCCCAGAAGGTCCGTGCGGTCGAACAACGAGGGTCTGGGAGCCCCAATGCTCGGAGCACCGATGCCATTCGGCCGAAGCCGAAATTGTTGCTTCCACCTTGGCCCTTGAAAATAACATCAAGGGCGTCAATGGCGGCTGCCAATCGCTCCTCTTCGGACACCTCCTCAGGCTCTCCCCAGTAGGTGTGCCGCTCGTAGCGTCCCTTGAGGATTTCAAGGGACTGATAGAGCCACTCCATGGCGGCCCTAACCTGGCCCGGTCCGGCGGCCTTCATAATGCTGGCCGCCTTGGCCTTGCAGAACCCAAGACCAATAAGATAATTCATCTGTTCACGCGCAAAGTTCTTGCGCGCTTCCTTATCGCCATCTTTTACAACCGGTTTGCCGTCATCGTTGTAGACGACAGACCTAGTCGCCCAACGCGCCCCTTTGGTGTTGTTATGAATCTCGATCACCTCCATGGACTCGCCGGGCTTAAGGAGGCGACCACTAGCCAGCTGTCTCAAGGTGATATCGTCACCTTCACCTAAGACCCTAAAGCCGTAATTGAGTTGCTCTACAAATACCAGCCCCTTGGGGACGGTTGTGAGCAACCCCAATGCTTTTTTCACTGCCTCCGGCAAATCTTCTGCCGGGATCTCATCGGCTTGAGAGCAAGAACCATCGCATGGCTCCTGCTTTTGGCAGGTATCACTATACGGGACCCTCCCGAGGGCCCCGCAGAGATATTTCACCTCAAAATGGCTCTTCCCGTCACAAAGACGGTATTCTCCATCTCTTTCTCCCTCTCTGCGATCAAAAATTTTGATCGTCATTGTATTCTTCCTTTCTCCCTGCCTGCCCTTTTGGGTCAGGTCTTACGGGTGACTGTTTTTCTGCCAGATCCTACTCTCTGGCGATTTCTCTCGTTGGGATTCCCTGCGGAGTAGGCCGCTGGGTGGGAGAGGCGCTTTTTACCTTCTCCTTACTAAACCCTCAAAAAATTATTCAAGAATTTAGCAAGGAGAAGGCTTTAACCTCATTATTTATCAATTTGGAAAGAACTTAACCGTATTTTTATTTTCCGCTAAGATTATAGCAGATTGATATTAATTTGTCAAGAGCCTATCCCGCGTCATATGATACCATCCACTTATATGGTCAAATCTATATAGACCCACAACCCCCTTTGTTTTTATAACCCGCTTGCGCTTGAAGGAATAAAAGTATATTATATTTAAAATGAACGAAGAAATTAAAGAAGAAATTAAAGAAAGTTCTTCATGGGAAACAGTCAAAGAGACAATCAGATTTGCAATTATTGCCATTCTCATTGTCGTCCCAATAAGATTATGGGTGGCGCAACCTTTTATTGTAAGCGGACCATCAATGGAGCCAACTTTTTATAATGGCGATTATCTTATTGTTGACGAAATAACTTATCATTTTGAAAAACCAAAGATAGGAGATGTAGTAGTCTTCCGTTACCCGCTTGATACTTCTAAATTTTTTATAAAAAGGATTGAGGGTCTGCCCGGCGACAAGGTAAATATAATGGGCAAAGAGATTGTCTTAAAAGATGGAGAATATTATGTTTTAGGCGACAACTCGCCGCACAGCTCAGATTCTAGAATCTGGGGTCCAGTGCCTCAAAACCTTTTGGTCGGAAGGGTTTTAATAAGGCTTTGGCCTCTTAATAAAATAAGTTTGTTCCCAGGATACGCATATGCGAACTAAAAAAGAAAAAAAGAAAATAATTTTACAGGCGCCAAAGGGAATGCACGACATCCTTCCCGAGGAATATCCATATTTTCAAAATATCTATGATAAGGCAGAAGAAATTGCCTCTTATTATGGATTCCAACCAATAATGATACCCCATCTTGAGAGAACAGAAATTTTTACAAGCGGCGTGGGCGAGCTCACTGATATAGTAGAAAAAGAGATGTATTCTTTTAAAACCCGTGGCGGAGACAACTTGAGTCTCAGGCCAGAATTCACTGCCGGCATAATGCGCGCATATCTAGAACACGGTATGCATACCCTTCCCCAACCAGTGATGCTTTGGTATAAAGGTTCTGTTTTTAGACACGAAAATCCCCAAAAAAATCGCTTCAGAGAATTCCGCCAATGGGGAATAGAAGTTTTAGGAGAAGAAAAACCGATTGCTGAAACAATGATCATCCAGGTCATCTATCTAATATTAAACGAGCTGGGAGTGGGACCAATTAAGATAGAAATAAATTCTTTGGGAGATAGAGAGTGTCGCCCCAAATTTAGAAAGGACTTAATAAATTATTATAGAAAAAGGGCAAATAATCTGTGTTCTGACTGCAAAAGGAGATTAAAAGATAACCCCCTGAGAGTGCTTGATTGCAAAGAGGAGAAATGTAAATCATTAAAGGAGGAGGCGCCCAAGATGGCCGATTATCTCTGTGATGGCTGCAAAAAACATTTTATGGAGGTGCTAGAATCTCTTGATCTATTAAAAATTCCCTATGTCTTAAATGATCATCTTGTGCGCGGCCTAGATTATTACACCCGCTCAGTCTTTGAATTTATGCCCCAAATAGAAATGGCTGAGATAGAAACCATTTCCACTGACACAATAGCCGCCGGCGGCAGATATGATTATCTTGCTAAATTTCTTGGAAAAAAAGAGGTGCCAGCAGCTGGAGCCTCTCTGGGAGTGGAGAGAATAGTCCAATTGATGAAAGAGAAAAATATAGCCGCCAAACAGAAAAGAAGGCCAAAAATCTTTCTCATCCAAATTGGTATTAGCGCCAAAAATAAAAGCTTTAATATCATTGAGGCCTTTAGAAAGGCAAAAATTCCCCTATCGCAATCTATCAGCAAAGATAGCCTGCGGGGGCAATTAAACTTGGCCTCCAAACTGGGTGTGAATTACTCTTTGATTTTTGGACAGAAAGAGAGTATTGATAATACCATCATCATCCGCGATATGAACACCGGAAGCCAAGAAATTGTTCCATTAAAAGATGTGGTCGAAATTATAAGAAAAAAGCTGTCAGCCGGAAACTGATAGCGAGATTTACCTTTATGCCTATGATCCAGGTTAAAAGAGGAGAGGGAGAGTCTGTTTTAAGCCTCATTAAAAGATTCGCCAAAAAGGTAAAGGAGTCTGGTAATTTAAAACTGGCAAAAGAAAGAATGTTTAAGAGCAGGCCCAAATCAGACCTAAAGAAAAAATTAGAGGCTCTTAAAAGAGAGGAGAAAAGAAAAGAGATAGAGAGGCTAAAAAAACTTGGAAAAATTTCCTAATTTTCTTTATTATATCATTTAATTGGTGTATAATTTTAAGCGATGAAGAAAAAGTGGATGGAGATTAAAAAAAAGGTTCTCGGAGATAAATTTAATCTTTCCATCGCTTTCTTGGACAGTTCTTTGATGAAAAAAATTAATAGGAGATACCGCAAAAAAGATAGGGCAGCAGAAGTTCTTTCTTTTTTATACTCCCCCACTGAGGGAGAGATATTATTTAACAAAAATTTAAAAAACCGTCCGGACTATCTTGATTATCTTTTTGTCCATTCTCTATTACATCTAGACGGATTTAATCATGGCAAAAAAATGGAACTTCAAGAGAAAAAAATCTTAAAGTCATTTAAAATTAATATCTAGTTTTCTTATCTTATGGCACGAGAAATTATCACAGGAATAGATATTGGCAGTTCGGTTATAAGAGTATTGACTTTGGAAAAAAGAAAGGATCAAACTATAAATATTTTAAGTGCCATCCAAAGACCGTCAGAGGGAATAAAGAGAGGCTTTGTCTCAGACACAAACGATGCCACAAAGAGCATCTCTCTATCAATAAAATCTGCAGAAAAGGCGGCGGCTGTACCCATAAAAGAGGTCATCTTGGGCATTTCTGGTATTGGCCTAAGCTCAATAAAATCAAAGGGCTCAGTGATGATAGCCAAAGCAGACGGAGAAGTAACAGAAAATGATATCAAAAGGGCCATAGAGCAAAGCGAAGCCAATCTCCCCCACCTGGCCAATCGTCGTATCATCCACGAAATTCCCCTAAATTATAAAATAGATAATAATCTCGTCTGGGGAAAGCCGAATGGGATGATCGGCTCAAAACTTGAAATAGAAACCCTCTTTATAACCTGTCTCAATCAACATCTCTCTGACATCATAAAATGCGTAGAGTCGGCAGGAGTGTCTATTGAGGATATCATCGCTGCTCCACTGGCAATGGCAGAGGCGCTTTTAAATAAAAACCAAAAAGAGGTTGGCTGCGTATTGGCAAATATCGGCTCAAACACAGTCTCCATCGTTGTTTTTGAAGAGGGCCTACCGATTTCTTTAGAGGTCTTTCCTCTTGGCTCAAACAACATAACGACAGATATCGCCCTGGGATTCCAAGTTGGGCTTGAGGAGGCAGAGAAGATGAAGATTAATTATGGAAAGGATAATGTCTCCTCTCGAAGAAAGCTAGAGGATATCATTGAGGCGCGGCTAGATGATATTTTTGAGATCATCAAAAACCATCTTAAAAAAATTAATAGAGAGGAGATGCTTCCCGGCGGTATAATTTTGACCGGTGGCGGCTCAAGCCTTTTTAGCCTTGAGGAGATGGCGAGATCAGAATTAAATTTGCCAGCCAAAATCGGCATTCCCTCAAACTCAGCAAATAACATCATTAAATCCATCACTTCCAACAGCAACTCCATAAAAGATCTTGTCTTAAATGATCCCGCCTGGTCAACGGTCCTCGGATTATGTATGACAAAAATTAAAGACGAAAAAAATCCGAGTATCGCAGATGGAAATGTTAAAAATATCTCATCAAATATAATAAAAAACACAATAAGATGGTTTAAAAATCTCATACCCTAATCCCATTTGACTAATGATACCTTAAAATGCTAATCTCATATTATGGCAAGGATAATTCCAGAAATAGAAACTTTTGCAAGAATCAAAGTAATCGGCATTGGTAATTCCGGCACCAACTCTGTAAATCATATGGTCCGCTCAAAAGTAAAGGGGGTAGAATTTGTTGCGATAGATACCGATGCCCAAAAACTCCACCATTCTTTAGCTTCAAAAAAAATTCATATTGGGAAAAATTTAACTCGCGGTTTGGGAGGCGGGATGAATCCGGAGATAGGCAAAAGAGCGGCAGAGGAGACAAAAGAGGCAATACAGGAGACCATAAAGGGCGCTGATATGATTTTTGTCTCCTGCGGTTTTGGAGGCGGGACAGCCAGCGGTGCAGCTCCGGTTGTGGCCAAGATAGCAAAGGATCAGGGAATTTTGACAATTGCCATTGTCACAAAGCCATTTACCTTTGAGGGCGCGCAGAGGGCGAGGATAGCAGAGGATGCTCTGGCGCATCTGCGAGACGCCGTTGACGCTGTCATCGTCATTCCCAATGACCGGCTCTTGGGACTTATCGATAAGCAAACAACATTTATCTCAGCCTTTCAGATGTGTGACGATGTCTTAAGACAGGCGGTTGAGGGTATCTCTGACCTTATAACCGTGCCGGGAATAATCAACGTTGACTTTTCTGACGTCAGGACAATTATGCAAAATGCCGGCTCTGCCTTAATGGGAATTGGCTCTGCCCAGGGTGAAAATAGGGCCGAAGAGGCAGCAAAAATGGCAATCAACTCTCCCCTTTTGGATTTATCAATTGATGGAGCAAGGGGTGTATTATTTGCAATATCTGGAGGAGAAGATATGACAATGATGGAAATTCAAAATGCTGCCAGTATCATAACAGAATCAATAGATCCAGATGCAAAAGTAATATTTGGCGCCATAAATGATAGCAGATTAAAACGTGGAGAATTAAAGGTGACTGTCATTGCCTCTGGCTTCCCCGAAACAAAAAACATAAAAAGGCCATCCCTTTTCCAATCCATTCGCCAAGAAGAGCCAAACCCAAATAGTGAGATTAAAAACACACAGAAAGAGGGTGGTAGAGAGGAAAAAGAGGAAAAAATAATAGAGGACTCTACCACAATTCCAGCGTTTTTAAGGAGAAAGAAATAATTATTAGTCTAATTAAAAGATAATTTAATTTTTATGGACGACAACCAAAAGCAAAAAAATTGGGCTCTGCCCGTCTCAATAGTAATTGCCGGAGTGATAATCGCTGGTTCTTTATATTACTCAAACATAAGCAAAAGTAATCCAAACAATAACCGACAAAAAGATGTTGCCGCTGGCCTAGACGCCACAAAAGGCAGACTGGAGATTAATGGTCCACAAAATATCACTGCCGACGACCACACGCTCGGAAACCCAAACGCAGAGCTTACTATGATAATTTTTACCGATACAGAATGCCCATTTTGCAAGAACTTCCATGCGACATTAAAACAATTAATAGAAGATTACGGAAAGAGCGGCAAAATATTTTTTGTGCTCCGTCACTTCCCCCTAGACTCACTACACTCAAAATCAAGAAAGGAGGCTGAGGCAACAGAATGTGCGGCTGATATCGGGGGAAATGAAAAGTTTTGGCAATATCTTGATAGAATCTTTGAAATTACCACCTCAAACGATACCCTAGACCCAGCCCAACTCCCCAAGATAGCAGAATATATAGGGCTTGATGTGGGTAAATTTAACGAATGCCTACAAAGCGGGAAGTTTAAAGATAAGGTTGAGAGAAATGTTCAAGACGCCATTAATTCCGGCGGTCAAGGTACCCCCTATTCTATCATCATAAATAAAAAAGGAGAAAAATTCCCCATAACCGGAGCCTACCCATATAACCAAATTAAACTTATTATAGAACAGATCTTAAACGGCGAATCTCCAAAAACTCAATAAAATAAAAATTGCTAATCTTTTTTAAGATAATTATAGACAGATAGAGCTGCCTTGGCTCCTTCGCCCGCGGCAATGACACATTGCTTGTATAGGGTATCTGTACAATCGCCTGCAGCAAAAACTCCTAAAACAGAGGACTCGTTTGTCTTGGGATTAATTATTATCTCGCCCCATTCATTTAAATTGACAAATCCCTTAAGAAATTTAGTGGCAGGTTCCCAGCCTATGTTTATAAAAACTCCTCCTACCTCCAATTCTTTAATTTCTCCTTTTTCTAAATCATTATAGACAATCTTTTCCACAAAATTTTTTCCCAAAATCTCTTGAGGCTGAACATTGACAAAAAATTCTACCTTTCCGCTTTCTTTTAATTTTTCTTGTAACAACTCATCTCCTCTTATCTTGGGCCCGGCCTCTAAAACAAAAATTTTATTGGCATATTTTAAAAGATCTAATGCGCTATTTAGACCGGAATTACCGCCGCCTATAACCGCCACGTCTTTGTCTTGAAACAGAGGCGCATCACAGATAGAGCAAAAACTCACTCCCTTATTCTCAAACTCCTTTTCTCCGGGTATATTTAACCTCTTATAATTTTTGCCGGTGGCGATGATAATAGATTTTACCAAAAACGTGTCCTCAAAATTTTTAATCTTGATTTCAAAAAAATCTTCTTTTTTTAAAATAGATTCAACCTCTAAACCATCTTTTATTTCCACTCCGTACTTTTTAACCTGCGCCTCCATCTTCTTTATTAATTCCCTACCAGAGATGCTCTCAAAACCCGGGAAATTTTCAATGGTCTCGGTTAAAAGAGATTGGCCGCCTATTTCTTTTGTCAAAATGACAGTGGTTAATTTTTTTCTACCAGCATAGATTGCCGCTGAAAGCCCGGCCGTTGCCCCGCCAATAATTGCCAAATCATATAACATAATTAGAAAAAATACTTAGATTTTAATAATCAAAAACGACAAACTCATCATAACTTATTTACAAAAATTTTTCAAAAAGGCCACCACCTAAATTAACGCACTGGCGGCCGATCGGTTTTAAATACGTTGATATTGGTGGGCGGTACTGAAATCACCGCGAATTCACTTTGAGCGAAACGCCACGGGCGTTTCGCAAGATCCCAAACTGCGGCCTAACACATTCCATAGCTGAGTAGACGTCAGGGTTAGCCGGCGTATGAATTTTAGAAAGATCAGCGTCTTTTTTTCTTCTTAAAGGCAATCCCCTTGTTCAAACTCCTCTAAACTACTGCACCATGGTCCACCTCGCGGATCAAGCTGCCATATATCATTGGTTCTCCGGGCATAAAGTACGATATTTCCGATGTCGCCCGTTTCTTCGGGGTTAACGACGATTTTAAGAGAATTATTGAGTTTTTGCTCAACCAAAATCGTGTAAGAATATTGTCCACCTCCCGGCAGTTTATATTCATTCATAAATTCATCTACTGACTTTGTTATTTGATCAATTTCATCAACCGTAAGTGGGATATGACTCTGTATACTGACTTTGTTCTTTAATGCTTCCTGCAGAAAAACTCCCTCATCCCGCTTAAGGCGAAAATAATCGTAACAAGCCAAGCCAACTGCCATCAACACAAAAATCGCCAAGGCGATTTCGCAGTATCTTATTTTTTTAAGTCGTTCATATTAGAAGATCTCAATCGATGGATTGCCGATCTAGGGGATAAAAATTCTCGCCCTCCTCGCTTCGGCTAACAGCGGAGAAAACTCTTTTCCCTACTTTGTGCCCTGCTCTTTATTTAATCTAGCCAAACGATCTTTTTTAGCGTTTAAAACTTCTTGGGCCTTTATCAGTTCGTCTCTAAGTTTATCAATTTTTAAAGGATTTCCTGTTTCATACGCCTTTACCAGCCTTTCAAGGTAATCTTTCTGTTCTCTCTTGCCATTATATCCTGTGAGTTCGTAGTCTATTCTTGATATCTCGTTCTTTAATTCCTTTTTCCGTCTGAATGATAGTGCGCCGAGTTTACTGAGCTCTTCTTCGGCTTCAGTGCGTCGTGATTCTAAATTTGCAATATCGGTATTTATTTTGGCAAGTTTCCGCTTGGCCTCATCTTCACTATAAATATCTTCTCTTCGTGCTTGTTTCGTAAAGTCTATTGCGCTACTTATCTCCGACAACATGTTTTTAATTCTTTGCACTTCTATTTCTACCTCGGAAATTTCTGCATTCAACCGTGCTTTTTCCTCCTCAACGGCTGCTTTTTCCCAATCTTGAATCTCTTTCATATTTCTCTGAAATTCAGCCTCGATTTTGTCTCTTGTATTTTTATCAGAATCAGGAGGAACTATCACATTGCCCTCATAAGCGATTAATCCATATTTATGCATATTCTGGTCAAATGCTTTCCATTTATATTCATTAAATCTGGGACCCAAAATGGCCTCACTATAAGTCTTTAGACCAAAGGAGTTAGCTCGCAAATAGTTTATGGTACCTAAGTGCTGACGAATATAATTTCCTACAACTTTGTCATCCCGCGGACTGCCATCAAATTTTCTACCACCGCTTGCAATCTCCAAAAGATCTTCGGTATAAGCCATATCGCTGTATTTACCAACTAAATTTTTCAATAAAATTCCGACAAGCTCGTCTTTTTTAAGGCGCGCAGGATCACCAGGGCCGCGGTCTTCTCCACCACCAACCTGAGAGGCGACGGCCCGAGTAAATTCTCGCATAGCTTCTTCTCTTTCTTTGGGGTCTTTGATTTCATCGAACCCTCTAGCCTCAAATTCCTCCGTCAAAAACCTTTGCACCACTTGCGCCATAATTTCTGCTCCTTTCGGGTGTCGCCAAACACCACCCAATGCCTCTTTGACCACAATATCTCTCATTTCATTTTCAGCCCTTGCCTCGGCAAACAATCGCTCAATCACATAGGGATTGGCTTCTATGTCGGCGACTTGAGCATTAAGCTCATCCATTTTCTTTAAAAGTTCTTGATATCTTTGAACTTGCACATCGGAAACCGATTCTGCCTTCATTACGTCAAGCTCTTGAGTTAATCTCTGCAAGGCATCACCTATTGCAGCCTTTTTTCTCTGAACTTGTTCAAGAGCGGCCTTTACCTCTTCGGCAATATCTTTTTCTTCTCGGCCTTCCATTAAAGCCTGGATTTCCGCAAGTCTATTTTCAATTTGATTAAAATCGTCCTGTGTTTTTTGCAATTCTGCTTCTTTGGCCGCTTGACTTTCTTTGAGCTTTTCAGAGTCGGCAATTTTTTCCTCAATGCGGGCCGCTTTAAGTTCATCTATCTCGGCCTGATTCTCTCTTAACTCAGCCAAGGCTGATTCTCTCCGTTCTATGTCCGCTTGCGTGCCGGCCTCCAATTCTTTTTGACGCTGCTCTTCAACCTCTTTCTGTCTTTTTGCTTCCGCTACTTCAGCGTCTTTTTTAGCTTGCGCCGCCTTTAATTCCTCTATACTCATCTCTTTTGCCTTTGATTCTCCTGCCTCTTCTTGAGATGGTTGACTAAATGGGTTTTCTCTGCTCATAATTTTATGTCAGAAAATAGTAAGCTATCTTCTGATAAGTTAAAATTATCAACTCTTTAACTGTATTTTAGTACAAACGCTATTAAAACACAAATCAAGAGATGTGTATAACTCCACAACATATTGAAAAACCCAAAGGTATTAATATATTTTAATGGCGAAAGATTGTTTAAGGTGTGATGGTGTCTTTTGGTATTGTAGAACAAAAGCCAATCCATCAGTTTTTGGTTAAGTTCATTTAAATCATAAAATAAATGCATAATGGGCAACTGATTCTAATTTTAAATAGAAGTCCCGAGCTGATTTTGAAGATAAAGAGGAATAACCATAGACAAAAGAAAGATCTCCTTTACAATCAATAGCGGTCAGAAGGTAGAGCAAAAATTTTCTTCTCCATTAACCCCTCCTTCTCCCCGCCCCGTTCGATCTATTTTAAATACATTAGTTTTTTGGTGGGCGGTACTGGGCTCGAACCAGTGACCTCATACACGTCAAGTATGCGCTCTAGCCAACTGAGCTAACCGCCCCTTGTTGAAATTTTACCAAAATTTAATAAAATATCAATATGGCAAAGGTAATTCAAAATCATAAAGATTGTATCGGCTGCGGCTCCTGCACTATATTATGCCCTAAATTTTGGGAGATGGACGAAAAGGAAAGAAAGGCTGTTTTAAAAAATGCAAAGAAAAACAAGAAAGGAGAATACGAATTAGAGGTTAAAGACAAAAAAGATATTGAGTGTAACAAAAGCGCATCAAATGCCTGTCCTGTGAATGTCATAAGGGTAGAAGAATAGACGGCGCCATCGTCTAGTCTGGTCTAGGACACCACGCTTTCAATGTGGTAACTCGGGTTCAAATCCCGATGGCGTCATAAAAATGAAAACTGGAGGCGTGCCGGAGTGGTTGAACGGGCCGCTCTCGAAAAGCGGTATCTGCCAAAAGCGGATCGGTGGTTCGAATCCACCCGCCTCCGCCCTACTTTCTTTTTAAGAAAAATTATTATTAAATTACATGAATAATATGGAAAACTTTCCAAAAGAATACTACGATTATAAAGAATCTCCTCTCCCCCCAGAAGAACAAGAGGAATTAAATAATTTACGAAGAATACAATTTGAAAGAGAATTAAATGAAGAGGAAAGGCAAAGATTTCTAGAACTATCTCAGAAAGAGAAAGGTAATAAAGAAGAAGGATTAAGCGAGGCGGAAAAAACGGAATACAGACAACTGAGCAGAGAGCAGATAGATGGGACAGACTGGACTCCCGAAAAGGCTAAAAGGATTGTTGAGTTACAAAAAAAACTTGAGGGGCGAAATTAAGGGACGCTTCTTTCCCTTGCCGAATTTAATTAATATTATATAATAAATTTAGGCCAACTCCTTCTCTTTGGGGTTAAACCTTAGGGCTGTCTCGTTTTTAACAGACAACCCTGTTTTTTTAAAAAATGTATCAAAACATAAAAAATAAAAATAACATCAATATTTTAGCCGTGGAAACATCCTGCGACGAAACCAGTATTGCAATTTTAAATTTTAAAAAAAAAGACAAAGAAGTTAGAGTTAAAATTTTATCTAACGTTGTTGCCTCACAAATAAAAATACATGCCAAGTGGGGTGGTGTTGTCCCCAATCTGGCGAAAAGAGAACATCAAAGAAATTTACCAATCGTTTTAAAAAGGTCGCTAAAAGAAAGTGGATTACTTAAAATTCTAAATTCAAAATCAAAAATTCCCAAAATCGACCTATTGGCTGTGACCATTGGCCCCGGACTGGAACCATCTCTCTGGACAGGTATAAATTTTGCTCAAAATTTGGCAAAACAATGGGGAAAACCCATCATCGGAATAAATCATCTTGAGGGGCATATAGCCTCGGCCTTTTTAAAAGAGGGTCAAAAAATTTTAAGGCGAAAATCGCGAGACACAAAAAATAGTTTTGGATTCCAAATTTCTGACTTTAAGATTCCATCAATGGCATTGCTGGTTTCTGGCGGACACACAGAACTGGTTTTAATTAAAGATTGGCTTAAATATAAAATCATCGGCCAAACAAGAGATGATGCTGCGGGCGAAGCCTTTGATAAGGCGGCAAAAATGCTTGGACTCCCCTATCCCGGAGGGCCGGAGATAGCAAAGATGGCGGAGACAATTTCTAATTCTGAATTTTTAATTTCCAAACAAATCCCGAATAATAAATTTCAAATTAAACTACCTAGACCAATGATAAATTCTAAAGATTATGATTTCAGTTTTTCCGGGCTCAAAACCGCGCTGTTATATCTATTAAGAGACTTAAGACAAAAGGGCCTAAACACTGATAATCGGCTATTGAAGGCCAATATCTGTAAGGAATTTCAACAGGCGGTGATAGATGTGCTTATTAAAAAAACAATTAAGGCAATGAGAGACTATAATATACAAACACTGATTTTGGGCGGAGGGGTGACGGCAAATCAGGAATTGAGAAGACAAATGGAAAATGCGCTTAAAAAAGAGATACAAAATTTTAATCTTTTAATCCCCGATCTAAAATTCACCACTGACAATGCCGCCATGATAGGGTTTGCAGCCTATTTTCATGTCATCAAAAATTCATCCATCCTTTTAAGGGGCTGGAAAAATTTAACCGCGGATGGTAATCTCAATTTATAAATATCTATGATCCTTTTTTCTATCGCCGTAGGAATATTGCCAACCATCTTCTGGCTTTGGTTTTGGCTTAAAGAAGATCCCCATCCTGAGCCAAAAAGAATTTTGCTCTTAACCTTTCTTTACGGCATAGCATCTACCATCCCCGCCATCTTGGGCGAATATATCACCAAGATTTTTGTCACTGGCTCTTTAATGTATCTTTTTTGGGCCATAATAGAGGAAACCTTAAAATACTATGCCGCAAAAAAGGCTGCCCTAGACAAACCTTTTTATGACGAACCTGTGGATGCTCTTGTATATCTAATAACAGCTGCCTTGGGTTTTGCATGCCTGGAAAATATTCTTTTTAGTTTTAATGATTTTCTAAAAACTGGTATACTCGCCGGCCTCTTAACCGGAAACGTAAGATTTATTGGCGCAACGCTTTTACACACAGCATCATCGGCAATAGTGGGCGCCAGCCTGGCATTCTCTTTTTTTCACAAAGAAAAAGAACATTATAATGTAATCGGTGGATTATTGCTCGCCTCTTTTTTGCACTTTCTTTTTAATTATTCTATAATAAATCTCAAGGGAAATATTTTTAAAATTTTTATTCCCTTATGGATTTTAATCATTGTCATCTTTTTTGTTTTTGAAAAAATAAAAAGATTAAAAAGTAATCAATAATTTAATTTTAATTTATGAAAAAATCATTTTTTGAAAAATTAACAGGTAGTCACAAAAAGGATGATTGGGAGGAAACATCTTTCTCTCTTGGCGAACCAATAGAAAATAATGACATCATAGATAAAATTGAAGAAGAAAACGAGGAGGCACAGCTGACCGTAGACGTCTATCAAACTCCAGATGAAATTGTTGTCCAATCTTTTGTGGCCGGTCTTAAACCCGAAGACTTAGATGTTACAATCACCAGGGACATGATAACCATAAAGGGGAAAAGAGAGAGCAAACATCGCGTAGAAAAAGAAAACTATTTTTATCAAGAATTATACTGGGGATCTTTCTCCCGTTCTATACTTTTGCCTCAAGAAATTGACCCCGATGAGGCTGAGGCAACAATAAAAGACGGACTACTTACCATCACCCTGCCAAAACTAGACAGAGAAAGGGTCCAAAAATTAAAGATTAAAGAAAACTAATTTAATTCTCCTTGTGCCGCGGGCCAGACTTGCACTGGCCACCCCTTCTTTTTCAGAGAAGTGCTCTGACTACCTGAGCTACCGCGGCAACTTTGTGCTTGAAATATTCTGTTGTAAATTCTGGATCTCTTTGTAAGTGTTTTTTATCTGGTCAACATAAGGCTCAAGATAATAAAAGGCTCCCAATGCCAAACCAATGATAATCACCCATTTTAAAAAAGTAAAGATATTGGAAATAATTCTTGCCCTATTAATCTTTTTTAAGATATCTAAACTTTCTTGAGATACTTCAAGATTTTTTTGAAGCAGTCTTTTTATATCGTCTTCAGACATATATATAATTATTTATGGTCCTAAAAAGTCAATTAAATATTGAGGGCGCCTTATGTTTTTAAACACTTAGCGCCCTTAAGGTTTTTGAGAGATAGATCCCCCTTTTATCTTTTCGATTTCTTCTTCTGCCCTATTAACAGAGAGTCTTTTCTCCGAGAGCAAACTGAGTATATCCACAAGGTCGTTGCCGGGATCAACTCCGCTAAGCCGCAGAAGAGAAATGATCTCAGAGATATTAAAGGGTCTACCCTGCCAAACCTTTACAAGAAGGCTCCTTAGGGTCATCTATTACGGCCTCCTTTCTAATTTTATTTTAACTAAATAAAAACGTATGTCAAATTAAAAAATAAAAGTCTTCCCAACAATAAAAAGGACATCCAGCCAGACAAAGATTAATTCTTCTCTTTTTTGCATATTATCAAAAATCTAGATAAGTTGGTCTTTATTCCATATTTAGTTTTATATCTTTCTTCAATTTTTTTAATATTTTTTTCATCTTTTTTTAAATCAAAATCAGGAATAATCGGAGTATTTTTTAATAAAAATATTAAATCATCAATCGTCTTATAATATTCTACGGCATTATATGTATCTTTTTTTAAAATTTTAAAACCCTTGTGTTTTAATTCTTTAATATATTTGTTCATCAAAACCCCATCGCGCTGAGAAAACATTTGTCCCCTACCAAATATAGTTTTGATGTTTTGTTTATCTTTTTCTTTAACCTGTTGGGTTATAAAAAAACCTCCCGGCTTTAAAACCCTAAACAATTCCCCGGCATAAAACGGCGCGTGTCTAGAAATTACAACATCAAAAAATTCTTTTGGAAATGGCAATCTTTTTGCGTCAGCCAATATAAATTCCACATTAGATAATTTGCTCTTTTTGAGATTCTTTCTAGCTATTATTATCATACTTTTTGATTTATCAATACCGTAAGCCTTTTTAACAAATTTAGCCACCCTTAAAAGCTTTTCTCCTCCTCCTGTACCAATATCTAATAAAATGGTTTCTTTATTAATATATTTTTTAATAATTTTCAAAAAATCCCATTTTTTACCAACCACCTTTTTCCTCTTTGCAATTTTGCTAAAATCCCATCCCATTAAAGAACCAACTCGATCATATATTTTTTTATAATTTATTTTATAAACCATAAAAATAAAACTTTGTTTTAATTATATTATACTTTGATAATATACTAAACACAGAAATTATTTCAATTAAGGGCCCATAGTATAACGGTAGAACACCGCTATGGCATGGAGAAGGTCGGGGTTTAATTCCCCGTGGGTCCACAAAAGATTTTTTAAAATCACTTATTTTAAAATTAAATTAAAAAGATATCCGGTGAAAATAATTCCTGCGCCGACAATTCCGGCAAAAATTAAAATGAGTTTTGTTTTCATAACTTTTTTTAAAATCATAAATTCTGGCAAAGATAAGGCTGTAACAGCCATCATAAATGCCA
>Ga0078972_1005392_pt1 | contig 32570 bp, 38 predicted proteins | sample YelNatPaOPGAMG01_FD_67568 | JGI IMG/M metagenome (GOLD analysis project Ga0078972, IMG submission 67568) | Hot spring thermophilic microbial communities from Obsidian Pool, Yellowstone National Park, USA - OP-RAMG-01 (SPADES assembly) (version 2) | ecosystem: Environmental > Aquatic > Thermal...
GTCGAAATTCATCTCCTTAGCTTTCTCTGTGACGATCCTCTCCATGATCTTCCTTATCTTTCTCTTCTGATTACTGTTCGCCTTGAAAGATGTGAATGCAGCTACAGCTACCCTCATGACATAACCGTCCTTAGTCTCGACCTTGAATATCCCCTGTATCTTGCTGCTCCTCCTCCTCGTTAGGACCTTAAGATAATCCCTAGCTAGCTCATGGCCCTTGAACCTAGTCTTGGCGCTGTGGCCATCTACACCTATTATCTGGAACTTCAGCTTTATGTGAACCTGGTTGTAGTCTCCGGTTATGTCGTAGAGGGTCGCCTCTACGGTCCTTCCTATTAGGCTATTCTGCTCCAGAGCCGGTATGCTCCCAACCGAGACCTCTCCAAAGGCCGGTGGAGCTAGGACCTCATACCACTTCTTCTGCCTCCAAAGATCCTTAGCCTCCTTCCTCTTACCCTTAGCAGCGGACATGCTCATATCTCCCCTTCATCCTTTTTAACTTCCCCTTCGGGCTCATTTTCTGTTGCACTTAAGGCATTAATAACCGTAGCTATAGACCTGAGGTACTCCTCCGCCGTATTCTTCAGAGTGAGCACCTCCTGATTCTCCGCGCTTATCTCTATCACGATCCTCTTCCCCTCTTTATATGTTTTGGCCCTGACCTTCTTTCCCTCCGGCTCATCGTCGGGTGAGATCGATCTCCTGACGATCTCAGCTAATTCCTCGCTATCGAACTCCACCTCCAATTTTAGAGATCCCTTCTCTATGGACATCTATTATCACCGATCAGATGTAAACGAATGGGAAGTGGGGGGAGGCTTTCATCTTGGAGGAGAATTCCTCGAGCCTTTCCCCGAGGATGGGGAGCTCGAATATGGAGGTGATCCTCTTCCCATCGAGGGAGCAGGCGAGGATCCCATTATTGATCAAGCCCATCTTTCTAGCTACGTTTCCAGCATAATGAAGCGGCCTCGGAGAATCGCATGCTATTTCGAAGATGCCCTCTCCTCCCTCGATCTCTCTTTTCTCCGCCAGGATTTTCCTCAAAGCTTCAGAGGCCCAGGCAAGATTGTTCACCCTCATCGCTAACATAGCCTCTACAGGTGATTCACCTGCATAGTATGAGAAGAGCGAGCCCGGACCCAGCTCCAGAGAGACGTCTAAGGCTTCCCCCACCTCCTTCAGATCGTATTCCCTTTCCCCCTGCTGGAAGGAAAGGTAGGGCCTTATTAGATCCCTCTTAGCCTGCTTCACATCCCTGTACGATAGCTCCGATACTAGGGCCTCCACTAGCCTCTTTATCTCCTCCTCCCCGAGCCTTGAGAAGGGGACGCTCGGGTCTATTCCGAGGGACCTCAGCCTGCTTTCTATCGATGAGCTATCCTTCCCTGAGAATCCTGGGAAGAATGGATCGATGGTGTGGAAGAGGGAATCGAGTAAGCTCCTGCTCGATGTCTGGATGAGGGAGAAGGCCTTCTTATTCACCTTTATCGGCGCCTCAGCCTGCACTATGGATAAGATCGGATCCTCCTCCCCCACGATATTCATCTCTTGGAAGAGGGAGGAGTAAGCTACGAAAAGCCTGCCATCGCTCAAGAGCGAAATGTTCCCCAAAGCCGCGGTCGCCTGTAGAACAGGGTTCAGCTGTGCGACCTGAACAGAATCCTTAGAACCTAGGGATAATGTCCTTTCTATGATCGGGGATCTGCTCCCGATCTTCGTTCTCAGATCCTTTCCATTGAATCCTACGAATATCGCATCCTTCTCCTTCAAGGAATCGGGAGGTCTAGGGAAGATGGAGATCTTCACCTTCCCCTTCCTCTCCGATATGATAGAGGCGAGAAGGACAGAGGCGTGAAATGAGATCGTGTCGGCATGAGAGAAGATCTCTATCCCCTCGGCCTTCCCAATGTATTCGGAAAGCCTCTCCGAGAACTGCTTCATTGCCTCCTTGAACTGCTTTATCTCGCTCAAATGATAACCCCGCATATAAATGGGGTGCCGGTTCTATTTTTCCTTTTGGTTAATCCTCGCCCTCTTCCTCCTCTCCCTCTCCTCCCTCGCCCTCCTCCTGCATGAGCTCGAGGGCTATCTCGTAGTAGTCCTCGACGCGCTGCTGGTGCTCCTCGTCTGATATGCCGAACTTCGCTGGCTCCGAGACGAGTGAAGTGGTCTTGGTCTTCTCCTTGTCGCTTACCTTCTCCTTCAGGACGTATGCCTTCTTCTCCTTCCCCACCTTCATCTCATAGCCGCACTTAGTGCATTTCAAAACTACCTGCTTCCCCTTCTTCGTTGGGACCATTACTCCGCCGCACTTAGGGCAGAACTTCGTATCTAATCCCCTCCTTTCTCCGCCTCATGGCGGTCATGAATCTTTTAGTAAAGGAGAATAACTAATATATAAAGGAATCGCTCATTCTCTTCCAATTTGGCGAAGTTGAGAGGAGGAGCGGGGATGGATCTGGAGATGAATTGCAGGGAGGTCGATTTCCCTCAGGGAAGCGAGAAGGGGATAGGCAAAGTCTACGAGTGCTTTCCCTATGAGACTTTAGAGTTCGAGGATATTGAATCTTTGAAGAAGATCCTCGAGAGAGCCTTGATCGAAGAAAATGAGGATCTTAGATTGGATTTCTCAGAGAACGAGAGCATAGGTTATACACATATGCTATACAAGTTCAGCCTTATGAGGAAAAGAGAGAGGTGCGCTTCTGTGAGGGTGGCAGCTGAAGGTAGAAGGCTCCTCTCCGTGGTGATAGTTTTATCAAGGGGATGCGATATAAAAGTGGGGAAGGAAATGAGAGGTTTTAGAGAAGAGAGAGAATCGAGAGATGAGATCGATCACGCTAAGGGATCTTCTCTTCCACCTGGTCAGACGGCGATAACGGATTTCATAATATACAGGATCCTAGGCCAGCCTGAGGTATCATTGGATAAATGGAAGCTGAGGATTTTCGGAGAGGTTGAAAAAGAACTGGAGCTCTCATACGATGATCTGATCTCTTTGGGGACCTCGAAGATCAGAACTGATTTCCACTGCGTAACTGGATGGAGCGTTAAAGAGGTTGAGTTAGAGGGAGTGCCCACGAGGAAGTTGAATGAGCTTGCTAGGTTCAAGGATTCAGCTAAGTGGGTCTATGCATATTCAGAAGACGGCTACACTTCGCCCATACCTATCGAGGATTTCTTGGCTGAGGGTTCGATGATAGCTTTGAAGATGAACGGTAAGCCCCTTTCCAAGGAGCAGGGCTTCCCCGCTAGGCTGTTCATACCCCATCTATACGGTTGGAAGGGGGCCAAGTGGATAAACGCCCTAGAGCTTAGAAGAGAGTACAGAGACGGTTACTGGGAGGCCCTCGGCTACCACGAGAGGGGAAACGTTTGGAAAGAGGAGAGGTTCAAGAGGAGATGATCCTTTCGTATCACTCATGAATTGGAATTCAGATGAGGTGCTCATCTTGGGAGAAGTCTCGGCCATCATATTGGCTGCTGGGAAGGGGGAGAGGATGTGGCCCTTGACATCTACAAGGCCCAAGCCCCTCCTCGAGGTCCTATGCAAACCCATGCTACAATACCATCTAGAGGCGCTCGCCGATCTCGGAATAAAGAAGGCCGTATTGGTCACGCACTCTCACGAGGATCTCCTCAAAAAAACCTCCTCCTCAATAGCTGAGAAGATCGGTATGAGCTTGAGCTACGTTAGGCAGAGCGAGCCCCTCGGCACAGGGCACGCTGTGAGGGAGGCGATAGAGGTCTCGGGAATAAGAGGGGAGACGGTCATAGTTTACTCGGACATATTCATGACGCCGAGATCATTGAAGGATGCGATTTCGAAAGTTTTATCTTCGCCTTCCTATTCCATCGCCGGGGCAGTTGTGCAGGATGCTTCTAGATATGGGGCGTTGGTCTCAGATGGATCTGGGAAGCTGGAGAGGATAATCGAGAAGTCTCCAGAGCTTTCGGGAAAGGAAGGAACGGTCAATGCGGGCATAATGAAGATCGGGGCGGAGGAGATAATGGAGGAGCTGAAGAGAACGGCTCCATCGATAAGGGGGGAGATAGAGCTCACATCTGCCCTAGAGTCCCTAGCTAAGAAAAGCGATGTCGATGTACTGAAGCTGGAGGGGGAATGGATTGATGTCGGGACACCGTGGGATCTGCTTAGGGCGAACGAGCTCCACCTGAGGGAGCTGTGCAGGGCGAGAGGGGCGGAAGAGGAGGAGTGCGTGATATTCGATGAGGAAAAAATAGAGATCGAGGATCCCGTCGTGCTGAGGGGGCCGATCTATATCAAGGGATCAGCCGAGCTGGGGCCGTGCGCTCACATTAGAGGTTACAGCGTTATATGCGGGGAGAACAAAATAGGGTTCTCCGTCCAAATAAAGAGCTCTGTCATAATGAGGGGGGCGAAGGTCCCTCATCTGAACTACGTGGGGGACTCGATAATAGGGGAGAACGTTAACCTTGGAGCTGGGACGATAACCGCTAACGTAAGGCACGATGGGAGGAACGTGAGATCTATGCTAAAGGGATCCCTCGTTGACACGGGAAGGAAAAAGTTCGGTTCCGTTATAGGGGATGGCGCGAGGACGGGGATAAACACTAGCATACTCCCCGGAGTTAAGATAGGCTCGAACGCGTGGATAGGGGCAGGGTGCATAGTAAATGAGGATGTGCCCGACGGCTCCATAGTGAAATGCGGGCAGGAGAAGGAGGTAAGGAAGAGGAGGGATGCCTAGAAAGAGCAGGGGGATGAAGGAGAGGAATTACGTTCTGAAGAGGAGGTTTCAGCATAGGATCGCCCTCCTCTTCCCATCAACCTATGAGGCTAGCCTATCGAGCCTAGGTTATCAGATAATTTACTATTACTTGAACAGCTTCAGCGACGTCTTCGCTGAGAGAGTGATTTCAGGGGAGGGGGAGCCTGTAAGCATAGAGACGAATACTCCTCTAGGGAGGTTCGACCTTATACTGGCGACTGCGCATTACGAGCTTGATTATGAGGAGATCGTCTCCTCTCTTCTGAAGGCTGGGATCGAGCCTTTTGCGGAGAAGAGGAATTGGCCCCCTCTGATCCTAGGGGGACCTGTGATCACTGCGAATCCGAGTCCGATGGCAAAGATAGCGGATGCCTTCTTCCTAGGAGAGTTCGAGGCTTCAGGAGATAGCTTCGTGAACTCTCTATCTCATCTCAATAGAGGGGAAAAAGAGGAGTTCCTAGAGTCTTTTTCCGATGTCAGGGGAGCCCTTACGCCATTTAAGAGAAAAACGGAGATCGCGAGGGTCTCCGACCTCGATTCGGCATTTTTCCCAATAGCTCAGCTTCAGAACGAGCACGTTGAGCCTGTTTGGGGAAGATCATTCATGCTTGAGACTGCCAGGGGGTGCGGAAGGGGTTGCCTTTTCTGCTTGGAAGCTGCAGTTTCGGGGCCGAGGAGGGAGAGATCGATAAATAAGATGAAGAAGATGATCGAGGAGGGACTCGAGGAGAACGGGGTTTCAAAGGTGACGTTCTTCTCCCTGAGCTTCTTCGACTCATCCGCTGGAGATGAGCTCCTAAATGCTCTAATCGATATGGGAATTGAGGGTAGCATACCGAGCGTAAGGGCTGATGCTATAAACGAGGAGAGGGCGAGGATGATAAGGGAGATCGGGCAAAAAACAGTTGCGATCGCGCCTGAGACTGGAAAAGAGGGGTTGAGGGAAAGGATCGGGAAGAGAATATCAGATGAGAGGATCCTGGAAGCTGCTAGAGCTCTAGCTAAGTACGGGCTTTCTGTCAAGCTATACTATATGTTCGGTCTCCCGGGAGAGGAGAAGGAGGACTTGGATGCAATAGCATCGCAGGTTGCTGAGATAAAATCGATGATGGGGAAAAAAGGGAAGGTGAAGGTCTCGGCTAACCCATTCATTCCGAAGCCATTGACACCGATGTGGAAGCAGGGAATGATGCCCCTCGATGAGCTGAGGAGGAGGGCAAAATACATAAAGGATAAGCTGAGGGGAATCGCTGAAGTGGAGATATACGATCCTAGAATAGCTTGGAAGCAGTACGAGATAAACATTAATGGGGAGGATGCATATAAGCTAATAATCGAAGGCGCCTTGAAGAAAGTGAGGAGTGATGCGAATTGGTGAACTACCAGCCTCCGCTAATAGGTATAGTTGGAAAGACGAACGTGGGGAAATCGACGCTTTTCTCAGCAATGACTCTGGCGAGCGTTGAGATAAGCAACAGGCCTTTCACTACGATAGACCCGAACAAGGGAATAGGCTATGTTAGGACTAGATGCCCGCATGTCGATTTCTCTCTTCCGAAGTGCGATCCTAGGACAGGATACTGCATTAAGGGCAATAGGTTCATCCCCGTGGAGCTTATGGATGTGGCTGGTCTTATCCCAGGAGCACACATGGGAAGGGGGCTGGGGAACAAGTTCATGGATGATCTTAGGAAAGCCGATGCGTTTCTCCTCGTCGTTGATGCTTCAGGATCGACCGACGAGAACGGAAACCCCGTTCCCCCGGGTACCAATGATCCGGTGAAGGAGGTAAAGGATATACTCTACGAGATCGACATGTGGATGGCTAGGATAGTCTCCTCCGACTGGGGGAAGTTCTCGGTATCCGTAGAAACGAGCAGGAAGGATTTCCTGGAAGCGCTCTTCGAAAAGGTCTCCGGCCTCTCTGTAAAGAGATCAGCTGTAGCTGAGGCTCTGGAGAGATCAGGTCTTTCGGGAAAGAGGCCATCTTCCTGGTCAAAGGAGGATTTCTTCTTTTTCGCTAGCGAGCTGAGGAAGGCGTCGAAGCCTCACGTCATCGTGGCGAACAAGGCGGATCTGCAGAGCTCAAAGGAGAACATAAAGAGGCTCAAGCAGGCATTTCCAGATTCTATGGTTTTCCCAACGAGCGCTGAAGCTGAGCTCGCCCTCAGGAAGGCGGCGAAGGCCGGGGTGATCGAATATGTTCCTGGGGACGCGGAGTTCAAAATATTGGATCAGTCAAAGCTTTCAAGGCCTCAGCTCTCAGCGCTTAAGTATATACAGGAGAGGGTTCTATCTGAGAACAGGGGCACGGGAGTGCAGCAGAGCCTGAACTCCCTCGTGTTCGATGTTCTCGGGAAGATCGCTGTATTCCCCGTCGAGGACCCGGTGAAGCTTACGGATAAGGAGGGCAGAGTTCTCCCCGACGCGCTTCTAGTGGACGGAGGATCCTCGCCTAAAGCAGTTGCTGGTCTAGTGCATTCCGATCTGGAGAAGGGCTTCCTATACGCTATAGATGCTAGGACTAAGCAGAGGCTCGGGGCTGACTCCCAGTTATCTAATAGGGCAGTTATAAAGATAGTATCCTCGATCTAATCCTTCATCCCGAGGGATGGAGAGAGCGAGGAGAGGAGAGAAGAGAGATATTCCCCCATCGGGTAGAAGAGCTCAAGCATAACTGCTCCTTTTCCGGGCTGGCCGTATAATAGGATGGTCCCGGGGGAGGAGAAGAATATAGGGGCCGCGAGGGCGAGCAAGTCCTCCTCGCCCTTTACGAGGACGAGTGTAGGAACGCCTTCCCGAAAGTTAGTCTCAACCTGGCTCAAAGCCTCAGTGAGCGTCTCAAGATCAACTTTACCCCTCCGATTCGAGACCTCTACGATGTCCTCGAAGGCCTCGCTGAAGTCTTCCCCTATGGATTTTTCCCTCATCGTAACTCCATCGACGAAGGCTACGGATGGAGGAGAGGACGAAATCCTTATGAACTCAGCCGTGACAAAGTCTCCAACAGCGATGGTTCTTCTCTTTCCAAGCCCTAAGATAGCGCTAGCGAAAGCCTCCCCCCTGTATATGGGGGCCAGGGGACCTGATAGAAATTTCCTAAGCTCCTCCTCGTCTAAGGCTAAGGGTATGGAGGATCACCTTACCTTTATCGCGTACCTGCCCGGCTTCTTAACTCCTATTAGACGAGCTGCCTCGCTCTTTTCTGGATCAATAACTATGATCATCCCTTCCCAGTCTGTGCTGAACTCCCTAGAACCGCAGTTGGGGCAAACCTCTACCTCCGGCTCGACGAGCAACTTGCACTTAACGCATGCCTTAAAGTTGGTCTTCTGTCTCCTGCTGGACAAAGAGTTCACCTCGAGGATTTGAGGGAGATCTTGCCCAGATAGGGCTGCCTCATAGTCAGCTGAACCCTTATCTCCCTCTTCTCAGGGCTATAGCTGAACGCTATGACCCTTGCCCTTACGATGTCCCCCTTTTCTATGTACCTGTTGCTCTGCTTGAGGAAGAAGGCCTGCCTGCTCGAGTCATATTCAACGAACTCATCTGAAAGCTGGGACTTATGCACGAAGCCCTCAACCGGTCCCATTCTAACGAATATCCCGAACTCCTTGACCCCGCTGACTGTTCCCAATATGACCTCGTTCATTACGGGCTTCAGAGAGAGAATGCTCGCTTCCGCCCAATGATAGACTCCCCCATCGCCGTGGAGTATCTTCCCCACCGGCTCCGCGGAGACGTCATAGATGCCGATTATTATTCCAAGGTCATCGTCATAGTAGCCTGAGTACTGAGCGTTCAAAACTTCGCTCGCTACCTTGTTTATGTCTTCGTTCATTTTATCTGGAGGGATCCTCACTATTTCCCTTACCCTTGATATCATAAACATAAAGATCACCTATTCAAACGATTTGGACGAAAAACCTCTCAATAAATGATAAGAAAAGGGAGTATAAAACGAATTCCCTAGAGAACATCCTTAACCTCGACCTCGAAGCGGTGCTGCGATTCCCTATAGTAAACGGTTTTTATGCCCAAGGTCCTCAGCCTTTTCCTCAGCTCCCTATCGCTCGTTACCACTAGGACCTTGCTTCCTTCCTCCTGAAGCTCGAGTGCAGCCTTTATGACGGAGTTGTCCCCGCTTTTTTCTCCCGTTTTCAGCTCAGAGCATATACCTGTAGCAACCTCAAGGGCGAGCCTAGCGGCCCTGGATAGCTCTCCTCCTCTCGATTCTATGTCCTCGAGCTCCTTCAGGACAGCATCGGGACAAACGTAGATAGGTTTAACATCGAGGGATTCCTCGATCTGCTCGAACAACCCCACTCCTCTATAAATTTGCAAAAGAGCATTGGAGTCAAGGACCGCGTATACCTTGCCCGCTACTTTATCAGTCCCCATCCTATGAGCCTCCACCTTCCCTGTACCTGCCTGCTTATCGCTATCCTGCTTTTCTGCAATGCGACTATTGGCCTCCTGAGCGTCGCGGAGAACGAGGAAGAGGAGACCCTGGTAACTATCCCCATAGTTACAGAGGTCCCCACGGTTATCATGAGGGGCTCCCTCGCCTGGATTGGGGAGACGGTCGTCTTCTCCCTAAGCCCAACAACCCTCTCGAACAGATGGTACTCCGCATCTATTTCGCTGGTAACCGGGAGCTCGACCCCTGCCTTTGTAACAACGCTACCTACCAAATTGTCTCCCTTCGTGAGCGAAGGATCTAGCTGGGTTCCTATGGCCAAGAGCCCCCCTGGCAATGCAGTATCCACGCTCATTTCCCCGAACTTTAGGCTCACAACCTTGCTCTCCAAGGGCTCGTATACCTCCCTCCCCCCCGGCTTCTTAACTTTTATACCCGGTAGTATTACTATCTCGTCTCCGACGCTCAGCTTCCCCTGTATCAAGCTGCCTCCAACGATCCCGCCAACAAGCTTCTCCGGAGGTGTTCCAGGCCTGTTCGCATCGAAGCTCCTGACAACGTACATCAGAGGATCCTTGCTCAGGTCCCTCTGAGGTGTGGGGATGTACTTCTCTATGGCTGCCATGAGGACGTCTATGTTGCCACGCTTAAGCGCGGATATAGGTATTATTGGTGCATTCTCCGCCCAAGTCCCCTCGATCATCTTCTTTATCTCTGCATAGTTCTCCCTAGCCTTCTCTGGAGAGACGACATCGACCTTGTTCTGCACTATTATGATGTTCTTCTGCCCTATGACGCTAAGGGCTGCGAAGTGCTCGGCCGTCTGGGGCTGGGGAACCCTCTCGTTCGCGGCTATGACTAGGAGGACGCCGTCCATTATGGCCGCGCCGGCGAGCATTGTAGCCATAAGCACTTCGTGACCAGGAGCATCTACGTATGAGACCCGCCTAAGGAGCTTAGGGTTAGAACCCTGGGGACACTCGGGGAAGGGCTGGTAGGCCTCTGGAAAGGGAGCACCCTCGCATTTGTATATGGCACCGTCAGCGTAGCCGAGCTTTATGGTCATGCCCCTCTTGAGCTCTTCGCTGTGCCTAGATGTCCATATACCTGTTATTGCGGAGATCAGGGTCGTTTTTCCATGATCTACGTGACCTGCTGTGCCTATGTTCACTTCCGGCTGCTTCTTCTCTTCATAGCTCATCGGGTATCACTTTCCAAGGGCTATTTCTTCTCAGCCCCCTTCTCCCTGACGAGCACCGCGTTTATCTGGACAATGCTTTCGTCTATCGTGTTCCCCCTGACGATTTTCCTCCTCCTTTCCCCCCTGCTCCTAGGATGGAAGCCGGGTGGGCTGGAGAGAAGGATCCTCTTCTTAACGGGACCAGGTATATCCGGCCTCATGGGGAAGCCGCTGCTGTCGCTCCCTCCCTTTATCCTCAGTTTTCCGCTCAGCCCAACGATCACGCCATCGATCTCGTCCCCGATCTTCATTCCTATGAATCTCCTGCTGGTCGAATCATCGAGGATAAGCTGGAAGGCCTTAGACTTGAACGCTTCAGCCTCAGCCTCCATTTCCCCGACCTTCTCCGTAAGAATGTCCTGCGGCACCCTGATAACGTTCTCCTCCGTTCCTTCCTTCGCTGAGGCCTTGAAGTGGAGCTTCACGACCTTCCCGCCCTCTAAAGCGAACTTGAGCGTGATGGCGCTGCTCTCATCTACGCCAAGCTTCTCCGCGAGAGCCTTAGAGAGCTCAGCTACGGGAAGCCTTCTTCCCTCTTTCTGCTCCTTGCTTAGAGCTATCTTCTCGTCCCCGACCACCTTGACCTTAATCGCGGGGGACGCTGGAGTTGGGTCCGATATCACCAATTTGAATTCTGGCATCTTACATACCTCCGATCATCCAGAATCCCCACTGCGTGGTTCATTCCCGGATGTACGATAATGTCTTTGCTAGAATGGTTATAAAAGATATTGTTTTTAAGGCTCCGGGCCGAATCCCTGCATAGGGGAGCTGAATTGGAGAAGAGCGAGAAGCCTCTGAGGCAACCGATAGTGGTTGTGATGGGGCACGTGGATCATGGTAAGACGACGTTGTTAGACAGGATAAGGGGAACGAGCGTTGCTAGGAGGGAGCCAGGGGAGATCACGCAGCATGTAGGGGCGAGCGTGGTACCATCGAGAGTTATAGAGGAGATAGCCGCTCCATTGAAAAAGGTTATACCTGTGAAGCTTAAGATCCCCGGACTTCTCTTCATAGATACGCCCGGGCATGAGCTTTTCATGAACATGAGGAGGAGGGGCGGCGAGATAGCGGACTTCGCAATCCTGGTCGTGGATATAATAGAAGGTTTTAAGGAGCAGACTATAGAATCGCTGCAGCTAATCAAGTCCAAGCGGGTCCCGTTCCTCGTGGCGGCGAACAAAATAGACAAGATACCAGGCTGGAGAAGCTTCCCCGGGGAGCCCTTCCTAATATCGTACCAGAGACAGGAGCAGAGGGTTAAGGATGAGCTGGATGAGAGGATATACAGGCTCATGGGGGAGCTTGGCAAACACGGCTTCAACAGCGATAGGTTCGATAGGATTAAGGACTTCACTAGGACTGTAAGCATAGTTCCAGTCTCTGCAAGGACGGGGGAGGGCATAGCGGAGCTGCTGGCTGTGCTAGCTGGATTGGCTCAACAGTACTTGAAGGACAGGCTAGCTTTCGCTATGGGTCCCGCGAAGGGGGTAGTGCTCGAGGTCAAGGAGGTCGGTGGCCTGGGATACACGGCTGATTGCATAATATATGATGGAGTTTTAAAGAAGGGAGATACCATTGCTTTGGGAGGTAGCGAAGGGGTCATAGTTACGAAGGTAAGGGCCCTCCTTATGCCCAAACCACTGCAGGAGATCAGGTCTCCAGAGGATAAGTTCATGAGCGTGGACGAGGTCTATGCTTCAAGCGGCGTCAAGGTTGTGGCCCCTGATCTGGAAAAGGCCTTGGCTGGAACCCCGATCCTCGTCGTGGAGTCCGAGGAAAGGCTTGAAGAGGTGAAGAGGAAGATAATCGAGGATATAGAGAGCGTGAAGATCAGAACTGATAAGTCGGGGGTGGTAGCGAAGGCGGACGCTCTGGGAACTCTCGAGGCCCTGGTGGAAGCGCTTAGGAGGGAGAAAGTTCCCGTTAGGCTTGCGGATGTGGGGGCTATATCCAAGAGGGATGTGGTGGAGGCATCGATATCGAAGCAGGGAGATGAAAGCCTCGGAATTATACTTGGCTTCAACGTGAAGGTTCTTCCAGAGGCCAGGGAAGAGGCTGAGAGGGCCGGGATTCCCATAATGGTGAACAACGTGATATATAGGCTTCTGGAGGACTACTTTAAGTGGAGGGAGGAGCTAAAGAGAAGGGAGGTGGAGAAGGTACTCGATTCGTTGGTTTGGCCAGCTAAGTTCAGGATCCTCCCAGGCTTCGTGTTCAGGAGGAGCGACCCGGTCATAGTAGGGATAGAGGTCCTTGGAGGAATTCTCAGGCCAGGTGCTCCCCTCATAACGGAGGATGGAAAGAGGGTCGGCGTGGTCCATCAGCTGCAGGACAAGGGGCAGTCCCTGAAGGAGGCTAGAGTCGGTATGCAAGTAGCTCTATCGATAAAGGGTAATGTGATGGTTGGGAGACATATTAACGAGGGGGATATAATTTACACCGATGTGCCAGACCAGCATGCCAGGCTCATGCTTACAGAGCTGAAAAGTCATTTCAGCGATGACTCTCTCATGGTGCTTGGGGAAATCATAAAGATAAAGAGGAAGACCGATCCCATGTACGCCTTCGTCTAGTCCTGTCTTCGCTTTTTTGGGAAACAGGAAGGCTTTAATAACCTCGCTTTTGATAGGAATTTGTGCCAAAGTAAGGGCAGGCAGTGGAGGCTGTACCAGTATGCCAAACGTCTACAGGGTAAAGGGAAAGATGTTAATCTCTCACGACCACTTTCCGAGGGAGCAGAACTTCAACTTAGAACTCACTGCGTCGAGCGAGAAGGAGGTATTGGAAAAGGTATATTCCCTTTTGGGAAGCAGGCACAAGCTTAAGAGGTACCATATAAAGATTGAGGAGGTCGAGGAGGTAAAGGGGGAGCCAGCTAGCAAGTACGTCTCAGAGATCCTCGAGCTCAAAGGGTGGAGCGCTTGAGCGAGAAGATCCAGATAGATGCAGCTTCCCTCCTTCAGACGATCGATAGGCTTGAAAAATACATAGAGAGTCTCAAGGAGATCATAGAGCAGCTAAGCGAGCGGCTAATGGAGGTCAGGGCGGCAATCGATGGGATAAAGAGGGTGCAGGAAGGCGGCTTCGGTGAGCTCATGGTATCTATAGACAAGCACGGGAACTCGCTGATAAGGATTAAAGGAGAGGTGGAGGGAAAGGCGATAGTGCATTTGGGGCTAGGAGTATATGCAGAGAATGGTTTCGCCGATGCCATAAAGATCTTGGAAGGCAGGGAGGAACTGATAAGGTCTGAGATTGATAGGGTAAGCAGGGAGCTGGAGCAGAGGACGAAGGAGTACGAGAGGCTCCAGGGACTGGTTTACTCATTGGCTGCGCAGAAATGAGAGATACGTGAGGCTGATGTTCGGAAGCCTAAAGAATACGCTTTCTAAGTTTGTAGAGAATATTTCATCAAAGGTCTCGACGAGGGAGCTGAAAGAGGAGGAGCTAGAGGAGCTCCTCTCCGAATTAGTTTTTGATTTAGTCCAAGCAGACGTAGCTTACCAGACTGCGGAAAGATTGGCCCAGAGCATAAAGGCTTCCCTTGCGGGAAAAAGGATAAGAAAAAAGGATGATGTTCGCTCAGCTGTGAAGGAAGCGCTAGTTGAAATGATAGATGCACAGGTAAAGGAGCTAGGATATGATCTTATTGATGCCGCGAGGAAAAAATGCGCGGAGCGGGGAGAACCATATGTCTTAGTTTTCATGGGCGTCAATGGTGTTGGTAAGACGACGAGCATAGCCAAGGTGGCGAACCTAGCGAAGAAAAGGGGCTTAACACCCCTAATAGTTGCGGGAGACACCTTCAGAGCAGGCTCACAGGAGCAACTGGAAACACATGCGAATAGACTGGGGGTGCCAATTATCAAGGCAAAGTACGGCAGCGACTCCGCATCAGTAGTATATGATGCGATAGCCTATGCGAAAAAGAGGAACCTTTGCCTTATCCTAGTTGATACGGCGGGGAGAATGCACGTGGACAAAGACCTAATAGAAGAGCTTAAGAAGGTCATGAGAGTAGCGTCGCCAGACATGAAGTTACTGGTCATCGACTCGCTTACTGGAAACGATGCTGTGGAACAGGCTGTTATGTATAATAAAGAGGTGGGGGTCGATGGATTCATCTTAACAAAGGCCGACGCTGACACCAAGGGAGGGAGCGCGTTGAGCGTGGCTATGGAGACGGGAAAGCCAATTGTATACGTTGGCGTAGGGCAGACTTACGAGGATCTTGTGCCCTTTTCGAAGAATTGGCTGATATCGCTCATATTGGAGGGAATCACAAATGAGGGAACGGAGAAGGGATCGGAAGACAGCGAGGGCTAAGAGAGAGGTTTTAAGAGCATTTGACAGGTCATTACAATTAGCATTAGCTCATGAGGAAGCGGATCCTTCGAAACTCGGTGAATCGGTTTTGAGGCTCTCGAGGAAGCTAAACGTTAGGCTTGGAAGACCTAGGAATCTCTTCATATGCAAGAAGTGCGGGACGATGCTGATACCTGGGAGGACTGGACGATACAGAGTCCACTCCGAGAGGGGCATATCCTATCTTGGGATCAAGTGCTTATCCTGTGGCTGGTACAGGAAGGTCATAATTAGGGAAAGGTGATTAGCTTGGGGAAGAACGAGATCAGAATTGGGAAAGCGGGATTGAGCAAAGAGGTTGCTGAAGAAATAAAGAGGAGGCTTGAGGAAGAGGGTGAAGTGATGGTGAGGATCAATAAGAACCTCATCGCCCTAGGAGAGGACAGGAAGGAAATAGCCAAAAAAGCAGCAGAGCTTGTCTCTGCTGAACTTGTAGAAGTTAGGGGCTTCACCTTCATTCTCAGGAAATCAAAGGGCGGGGAAGCCGCCCACTAACGGGCTCTCCATGCCTTTCTTGAAATAAGCGTAGGGCATGGACTCGGTGTTATAGATAGCCGCATATTCCCCTCTTATGTCTATTCCTATAACGCCGAATGTATCATCCTTGAATTTGGACCTCGTATACTCTAGAAGAGATCTTCCGGAAAGTTTAACTGAGCCTAGAAGAGTCGCTTCTTCCACGATTTTCCTGGAGATCCCTAATATAAGGATGAGCTCCCCGATCCCCGTAGCCGCCGCCGCCGCGAAATGGTTAGCGTAGAACCCAGCACCAGGCACGGGGGAATCGCCGATTCTACCTGGCATCTTTCCCGATATTCCGCCTGTGCTCGCGCCTGCGGCTGTATGGCAGAGCTGGTCCACAGCAGCAGCCCCAACAGTATCTCCTCTCCATTCCGACCTAGATACTAGCCTATGCGAGACCTGATCCCTTTTAGACAGAAGGAAAGGATCTTCGGAGAAGCCGTTGCTGAGAGCGAATCTCCTCGCGCCCTCACCGGAGAGGATGACGTGAGGAGTCTTTTTCATAACTAATAGGGCGACTCGTATGGGGTTCTCTATACCTCTCAGAGATGCGACTGCGCCCGAATCCAAAGTTTCCCCATCCATAAGCCCAGCGTCCATCTCTACGAAGCCGTCTGAGTTTGCAACTGATCCCTTACCGGAATTGAATACTCCCGAGCTTTCCATGTGCGATATAGCTTCCACAATGGCCTCAACAGAGGTACCGCCTTTTTCCATAATCTGGAGACCTGCCTCCGCGGATTCCATCAAAGCTCTCCTTGCTGCCTCTCTCCTATCTGAAGGGGCCGAGCTCCACTTTCCCGCTCCTCCATGCACAATTATAGCTGGAACACAGGGCAAACAGACCACCGGAATTTAGAAGGAACTGAGGGAAAAATAAGTTTATAGAAATAGCGAGAAAGGTCTCCTTGGAAAATAATAAGATTGTACAGAAGCTTTTTTGTGAAATTGAACGTTCAATAAAGGATAAAATTCTTAGACCTTAACGTAAAAGTCGAGGTAAATGGGTTTGAAGATAAATCCTGTAAGATTAGCTATATTCATGGGCCTCGTTTACGCGTTCACTGTAGCTTTTCAGTTCTCTCAGCCCGTTACAGGGGGATATTTCAACTTTGGCGAAGCTGCCATATACGTTTGCGCTCTGATTTCGGATCCATTAACCGCTGGGCTAGCGGGAGGCATCGGTTCATCTCTTGCAGACGCTACTACAGGCTACGGGATATTCGCTCCAGCAACATTGGTCATAAAGTTTGCGGAAGGCTATCTCGCATCTTTGCTCTTCAGACAAATTGGAAAAAGTAAAGGGAAGATCTCTACGTTGGCTGTCGGCTTCATATATATGATAGCGATTTCAGTAATAGGAGGAAAATATATGAGCGGATCAGCATCCTTCTCGGTGATGAGCTCAAGCTACTCGTTTTTCTTCCCCTGGGAAATTTGGGTAGTGCTAGGAGTAGGGATAATGGCCGCACTTATAGTTCTTGAGAGGAGAATGAAGGCTTCCGGAGAGTTTGGCTCCCTCCTCCTTGCGGGTTTGGTTATGGTCGCTGGATACTTCCTCTATGAATACTTCGTTAGCAATCCTATTACAGGGAGACCGAGAATTGCAGCAGTGGCAGAAGTACCGGTTAACTTTGGACAGGCCCTAGTTGGTGCTATGGTAGCAATTCCGGCTTACGCATTCCTTAAAAAGGCAGGATATGTTGAAGGAGAAGAAAGCGATGGAGGTCAAGATGGCAGAAGCACCGAGTAACAGGGTCGCGGTAGTTGAGAACCTTGAAGCTCTATATGGTGCGAAAAATTATGTGGTAAGAGGATTAAGCTTTGAGCTCGGTCCGGGGGAGATGCTTCTTCTTGTTGGAAGCACGGGCGCAGGAAAGACCACGGTTGCCAACATTCTATCGGGAAACGTACCAAGGTTAGTTAAGGCGGTGGCCAATGGAAGGATATTCATTAGTGGAATAGATCCAAGGAATGCTGCAGTGGAGGAAATCCTCAGTGCCGTAGCACTCGTACCACAGGAACCTTGGAACGGTATCATAGGCGATACGGTAGAAAACGAGATGCTCATTAGCAAGATGTTGAGCGGGGAAGAGAACGTTTATAGCAGCGATCTGGAGGAAGAGCTTAACATAGGCAGACTGTATGAAAGAACAACATTCACGCTCAGTGCGGGAGAGACACAAAAAGTAGCAATAGTATCTAGGATGAACCTAGGCGCAAAGCTCATAGTTTTGGACGAGCCATTAACGTATTTGGATGAGGAATCTAGGGAAAAGCTGAAGGAGATAGTTAGGCGACTTTTGAGCATAGGGAAGTCTTTAGTGATAACGGGCCACGAAAAGGATTTCTGGGGAGACATTGCATCGAAAGTTATTGAGCTCCCCCATGGGAAAGTGGAGGATGTCAAAAATTTTACGGCTGGGCTAGATATTAAGGAAACGAACGGGCATCCCACCATCGAGTTTAGAAAAGTTGACTATAGATATTACCCATCGAAGAGCTATATTTTCAGGGACCTGAATTTGAAAATAGAGGGCAAAGGAATTTTCCTTTTAAGAGGGCCGAATGGTTCAGGCAAGACCACTCTTCTGAGGCTAATCTCGGGCTTAACGAGGCCAAAAAGGGGGGAGGTGATCGTTTCTCATCCGATGCTATTTTTACCGGATAATCCCTTGCTTTTCTTCAGCAAACCAACAGCGATCGAAGAGATAAGGTCCTTCGGTAGCTTCCCTAAAGCTGAGGAGTTTCTCGGCGAAGAGCTACTGCGAAAAAAGGTGAAGGAGATGAGCAGTGGACAGAGGAGGATCGTCTCATTGATTTCCGCGGCACTCTCAGGAAAACCGATATTGCTCATGGATGAGCCTACCGTTGGCTTGGATCCTTATTATAAAAAGGCTGTGCTCGAGATCCTTAGGGCTCTAGCTGAAGCAGGGAGAATGCTGGTGATCTCTACGCATGATAAAACCTTGGAGAAAATAGCCGACGATATCATAGATGTAATGAAGCTGAGGTGCACAGATTGCTGAGGGAAGCTATTGGCTTTCTCTCTAACATAATAGTTAATTCAATATTTGTGAATCCATCCGCTCCTCACAGGAGGGCTTCTGCTCTTTCGAAAGTCTTATTCCTCGCATCAGCAATCTTTGCATTCTACGAATTTCCGTCTCTTGGCTTAGTCGTTGCTGCAGAGATCTTGATTATATATGTGCTTTCTACCGGAGATCTCGTGGAGCCAGCATCGATGTTCGTCCTCTCTTCGATTCCAGCCCTTTGGATGGCTGCGACGAGCGTCCCCTTTTTAGCTTTTTCCGGTTCGCTCTCATCCTACAAGGTATTTGAGATATTCTACAAGACGCTTTTCTACTCTTTATTCGCAATACTTGCCGCTGGGCTGATCACGCCGCGAGATTTGTCCCGGATAACGTATGTTTTCACGAGGAAGGTTGCGTTCCCCCATTTGCTTTGGTCTCTCATCCCTTCACAGCTTAAAGATGCCACCGTCTCCTTGAATGTGCAAGAAATGAAAGGGACCCCCTTGAGCAGCAGTCTGTTCGCGGTATTTTCTGAGCAGCTCGAAAGGGCAGATCAAATAATGATAGCGAACTACCCTAGGCTCGAATCAAAGGTAAAGAGGCTCGTAAAAGGAAAGGAAAATGAAAAGTTCACTTTCGCCTTTTTTGTCGTCTTCTCTATAAACGTGGCTCTTGCGCTAATAGCATATTTCTATCTTTAGCCTTATTTTAGCGAACATGTTATTTAAAGGAAGATGATCTATTGAAGCGTGGGGAAATTCTTTGGGAAACTATAAATACGGAATGATATTGCTGGAAAGCTCTCTCGAGACCCTTCCCCCGAACATTGCCAGGACGAAGAAGGCCATAGTCCTGTCTAAAAGATATGGGATCCCTCCCGAGTTTTTGCTGTTAGACGTTAGCCAGTTCCATGATGAGATGAAGCGCTTTGGAATCTCCGTAAGAAGGGGGAGGCCTGACATAGTTCATCAGTTCCTGCTGGCTTCTCAGTACTCCCCCCTGAACATCACGGGTAAGCTTAAGGTATACGTTCATACATGGAAAGGCGACATAATAGACGTTGCCAGCGAAGCCAGAATCCCGAAGAATTACTTCCAGTTCGTCGGACTGATCCAAAGCCTTCACCTTAATGGCTCAGTTCCTCCTGGAGATAGGCCTTTGCTCAAGCTCATCAGGGGGGTCTCCCTAAAAAAGTTCCTCGAGGAAATCGGTGCGAAGAGGCTCATCTTAATGCATGAAAAAGGGAGAAAGGCTACAGGTGAAGAGCTCAAGGAATTTATTTATCCGCCTTACATCTTTGGTATAGGCGGTTTTCCCCATGGAGACTTCTCGGAACAAATATTTTCCCTTTCGACTGACAGAATCTCATTTCTCCAAGGTCTCCAACTGGATGCCTGGGTAGCTGCTGACAGACTCTTATGCCTGCTTGAGCACTCTGAGCTTCTCAGATGAGACAAGCTTTAAGGCCTGATTCCATAAATAATATCAGTGCCTTTTTATGGTGGTGAAGATGGAGAAATGCTTCGGGTATGAAGAGCATACGGCTGACGTCATTGTAGTAGCATGGGGCGATACCCTAGAAAGAGCGTTTGAATGCGCTGCCATTGGGGTATCGGATATAATGGTAGATAGGAACACTGTAGAGGCTAGAGAGGAAAAAAAGGTAGTCGCGGAAGGGTTCGACCTGGAAAACCTCCTCTATAAATGGATAGAAGAGCTGATCTTCCTATTCGACTCAGAGCGTTTCCTCGCGAAAGAGGCTAGGGTCTTCAAAATAAAAGGATCTGAAGGTAGCTATACGTTGGATGGATCTTACTATGGTGAATCTTATGATCCTTTGAAGCACGACCCTAGGACGCACGTGAAGGCGGTTACTTATTCATTGATGAAGATATGGCGAGAAAGCGGTATATGGAAGGTTAAGTTCACCATCGATATATAAAAGCGTTATTATTTACGAGGCGTAAAAGTGCAATTCGGTGAGGGGCTGTGATGACAAGAGGGTCTCTCGAGCCTTAAGCTGTGAAGACAGCCGGAAATGCTGAGCCTCTCCAACTTATTTCATGATCAGAGAAGATTCAACTTCACGCTTTTCCTAAAAGATAATCACAATAGATGCGGAGGACTCCTCTTTTAGGAAGAGAGTAAGGCCAGATTCTTAGGCGACAAATTAAAGCTTAAAAAGTCATTATTTCATTAGAATTTAGGAGTTAGGAGCGGCGGTCGTCTAGCCTGGACTAGGACGTCGGCCTCCCAAGCCGGTGATCCCGGGTTCAAATCCCGGCCGCCGCACCAAACGAATAATCATGTCTTGACGGTAGTGTCTTTCCAATGGCGATCGCGCAGGCTTCTTTGGCAACGATCTTTTTGATTTTCCTAGCACTATTGGTTATAGACTCCAGCGATCCTGAAAAGCAAAAGCTAATAGTACTGGCGAACATCGCAACTGGGATCGTCTTCATTGGGGCATTTTACACATACGAGCTATCGTTCGGTGCTACTGCATCTCTTTACCCCTTATTTATTATACACCAGAAGGGGGGATATTCTACGATGACCCTCGACCTATCTCAGGTAACAGCATTGTTATTAATTTATAGGTCATGGCCGTATCTCTCTCGATACAAAGGGGGAAGCAGATGGAAAAAGAAAGATCCAGCCGAAAGTGTTTCCCCCCAGTCCGTCGCAGGGTGAATATATCCTTCAATCGTAAAGCTCCTTGAAATACCTTTTAAAAATAACTATTATAAACCCTATAAGGAAAAGTTTAGAAGCGGGCCGCGGTAGTATAGCCCGGTCAAGTATGCGGGCCTTTCGAGCCCGTGACCCGGGTTCAAATCCCGGCCGCGGCACCAAACGAATAATTATTGCGCGGGTGCAATAAAAAGGCGAGTGAGAGGGAAAATGAGTAACGAGGAAGGGCTCGGTAGCAAATTTAAGGACATGCTGACCATGTGGAGGAGGATACTGAAGCTCTCTAGGAAGCCTGACAACGATGAATTCAAGCTACTGCTGAAGCTAAACCTTCTTGGCTTCACTCTAGTAGGATCAATAGCCTATGTAATACACATAATGGTCAGTGTCGTCCTGCCAGCCATAGGAGGTTGATGAGCTTGGGCGAAGGAGAAAAGGCCGAAAAGACGAAGACCACCTTCTTTCTGATTAGGACTACGGCCAAGCAGGAACAAAACGTGGCCATCCTATTGGAAAAGAAGGTTAAGACGCAGAGCTTAGAAATATATTCAATAATAATACAGCCGGAGCTTAAGGGCTACTTGATAATTGAGGCGCAAAAAAGCTCCGTCGTCGATAATGCGATAAGGGATATACCAAACGTAAGAAGAAGGGTCCAGGGTACAATGACCCTTGAAGACGTAGAAAGGGCTATAAAGCCGAAGGACTTAATAGAGGGGCTTATTCCAGGTGACATGGTTGAAGTGATCGCCGGGCCCTTCCAAGGCATAAAGGCCCAAGTAGTCCAAGTTGACAGGGAGAGAAAAGAGCTGGTTCTCAACATACTGGAATCGGCTTACCCACTGAAGGTCACAGTTAGCGGAGATTACGTGAAGCCTATTAAGAAGGGGAGTTAGACATGAGTGAAGAAATAAAGATACTCAACCTTATGTTTCCAAACGGAGAAGCGTCCGAGAAAGACGTGGAAGAGGTAGAAAAGTACGGTATAGATTCAAAAGTCGTTTTACAGGAGCTAGAGAGGAAGCTCGCTAAGCTAAAGGGAAAAGAGGTTAAGGCTAGGCTGTACATTTACACTAAGAGCAGGGATTACTACGTTGAAATAATTCCTCCCCCAGTAGCTGATGTGTTGCTTTGGAAGGCGGGAGTGAAGGAGCCGAGCGGCGACCCAGCACACAAAAAGGTCGGGGATATAAGTCTAGAATCTTTGGCAGAAGTCGCGATATCTCTTAAGGACGAGTTGAAAGCTAAAACATTGAGGGCAGCTGTGAAGTCCTTGCTAGGAACAGCGAGAAGCATAGGACTTACGGTCAACGGAAAGGACCCGAAGGATGTGAGCAAAGAGCTAGAGAGCGGGACGCACGACGAGCTCCTAGAAAAATACGCTAAAGAATATGAGTTAGCATGAGCAGAGTTTTTTAACTGATGAAACTGATAAGGATTGAGCTATTAAGTTTCGGTGAGTGAAATGTCGCAGTCGGTTACACTGGCACCAAAGCTCGATGAGGCCATAAGAGAGCTGCTGGAAAAGGGACCCAAGAGAAAGTTCAATCAGAGCATAGAGATGATAATAGTATTCAAGGACATCGACCCGAAGAGACCGGAGTACAAGCTTAGGGAGCAGGTCTTTCTGCCATTTTCTCCTAAGAAGGATTTGGAGGTCTGCGTCGTCGCCGACGGAGATTTAGCCCTCCAGGCGAAGAGCTTAGGCGTTAAGAATGTCATAGACAAGCAAATGCTCGAGGAGCTAGGAAAGGACAAGAAAAAGGCCAGGAAGGTTGCCAGGATGTGCGATGTAGTGCTGGTTCAAACTGATCTCATGGCCGTGACGGGAAGAGTACTCGGCCCCGCTCTCGGTCCGAGAGGGAAAGCCCCGCTTCCTCTCCCTCCGAGAGTAGATCTGGGCTCTGTGCTGGAGAGATACAAAAGGCTAGCGGTGGTAAGGATAAAGGATCAGCCGCAGATCCAAGTGAGGATTGGCAGTGAAGCAAACACTCCGGAGGAGCTTAGGGAGAACGCCATGGCTGTGCTGAACGTAATCGAGAACAAATTCAAGGGTCTATCCAATGTTTCCGCTATTTACTTGAAAAAGACCATGGGCAAGCCCGTAAAGCTAAAGCTCAGGTGATAGAGAATGAGGCTAGTTCAAAAAGCTAGAGAGGTCCCGAGGAGGAAAAGGCAAGAGGTCGAGGAGCTGGCAGGGCTCTTTAAGGAATATCCAGTAGTTGCAATAATCGATGCCAGCTCTCTCGAAGCAAGTCTACTCCAAAAGGTAAAGTACATAGTGAGTAAAAAGTACGGAGATAAAATCGTTATAAGGAGCACGAAGAACAACTTGTTCCTGCTGGCTGCTAAAATAGCGGGAATCAAAGGAGCTGAGGAGCTTGAGAAGAGGATAAGAGGGCAGAAGGTGTTCATATTCTCCAAAGTGAACCCGTTCCTCTTGTACTCGCAAATCACGAGGATTAAGCTTCCTGCGCCTGCTAGGGCTGGCATGAAGGTGGACAGAGAAATAGCCGTTGACCCCATGGACACTAAGTTGCCTGCAGGGCCTCTGCTGAGCGCTTTTGGAAAGCTCAAGATCCCCACGAAGGTACAGGGCGGGACCATTTGGATAGCTAAGAGAACGGTTCTGGCGAAGCCAGGAGATACGATAAGCGACGACCTAGCATCGATGCTTCAGAGGCTTGGAATATATCCGGCGGAGATCGGTATAACGCTTGAATTCGCGATGGAAGGAGGCCTTGTTCTAGAGGCTCAACAGCTTAAGCTGGACGTTGATAGATATGCTTCTGATGTTGCATATGCATATTCCCTAGCATTGAGTTTCGCCTCCGAGATAGCATACCCAGAGCCAGAGGTTCTAAAGCTAACTATTGCTAAGGCCTATAGAAAAGCTATAGCTTTAGCGGCTGAATCTGGGTTCGTTACCCCGGAGACCGCTGAGGCTGTCTTAACAGCAGCCCTCAGGAAGGCGCGGGCCCTTGTTGCAGCAATGGGAGATAAAGCCAAAGAGGTAGGAATTGAACCGGTAGCGGTTGCCGCCGCTCCAGCGGCACAGCCTGCTGCAGAGCAGAAGCCAAAGGAGGAAGAGAAGAAGGCTGAGGCCAAAGAGGAAGAGGAGAAGAAGGAACTTAGCGAGGAGGAGCTTGCCAGCGGGCTAGGTGCCCTATTCGGAGGACCTTGAGCTTTAATCCCAAAGCAGCCTTTTACGACGACATACGTGAAATTTTATAAATTTTATTTAAATTTTAACTTGGTCTGATCTCCTCTTCACATTAAAAGGGGAGGCTTTCAGCTGTAAAGGGGTATAGACTTTTTTGACATATTTTTATCTAGCCTTAATGAACATTTCCCAAAAAGGTTAAGAAGACCGTGCAATTATATATGAGTCATCTTTGTCTTATAAAGAAAGCTTTTAGTGGTAATAATAATAAAATAGGATAATAAAATAGGCGGGCCCGCGGGGATTTGAACCCCGGACCACCGGCTGTCCCCGCCTTCCTATCCTAGCTTAGAAGGCCGGCGCCCTATCCTGGCTAGGCTACGGGCCCTATTCATTTGAATAATTGCTTAGAAGGTTTTTAATTTTGTTGTGTTAGCCGATTGAACTACTACTAGATTACTAAGCTATCTCTGCATTATTTATGAATTTTTCGACTGAAGGCCTTGTCTTTTAAAGCGAGGAAAAAGTCAGCATACCGAGCGAAGCTATTATGTAGTTCATATCAATTACGTTCTTCCCGTAGATCCTTCTATTAACGAGAACATGTTTGGGGAGGTCCAAAATGCTCCGAGATTTTTTCACGATGACCACGTCGCTGCTTGAGATGATGGTGCCTTCACTTGAAAGTCGTATGAGCTCAGAATCTGCGGTATCGGAAAGGCGTGCCTCGACCTGCGAGACGCTCGAAAGTACACCTTCAGCCTCAGCTATTCTTTCACCACTGAATGATATTTGTCTATCCGCGACCAAAACTATTCTTTTTGGAGGATAAACTACCAGCGTCTCAGCTACAGCCTTAACCGCCTCCATCAGTGAGGATGGATCTTTCTTAGATCTGCCATAGGAGGCTGCGAGGTCCCTAGTCAGGCCATCGGTGCACCTGAAAATCGGATATCCTTCGAATGCCTCGGCTATTGTGATAGCTACATTAAATAAATCTATGGCCAAGCTTTTTCCATAAGCCTCTCTCAAATCCACGATCTTTTTGAAGTTATCCTCAGACTCCAATCTTGATGATATGCATCGCAATAATAGCTGTCTTTCAATGGATGTCAGGGAGGCTATCGATTCAACTGCCTGAAGCGCATGTTGTGGCAAAAGCCCCATATCAAGCATGGCCCTGTAGGTCTTGGCGGCCTTGATCAACCCGAGCGCAGAACTTTTTCCTGCAAGACTTTCCAAACGCTATCAACTCTCACTGGCATTTCTGCCCTTAAGAACGAATGATCGCTCCTTCCTCCTCCTTTCCCTCCGAATTCTTCCCTCAGTGCTTCAGCTATTTTCCTCGCATCGAGTTCTTCCGAAGCAGTTTTTCCTAAGCTGATCTCTACGCTTCCATCTCTACCGATCAATATGATCGCTGCTTCCGGTCTACTTTCAACTATTTCCTTCAACATCTCGCTCAACCCTTCAGCATCACCGACTGGCTCCTCGAAGATCAATAGTCTTGCGCGACCAATGATCTTAGATTCGCTGTCGAGAGCTACCTCTATCGACCTCGCGATCATTTTCCTATAAGAAGATATCAACGACTTCATTTTGACCATGTCAGATGCAATTACCTTCGCCCTTTCTTTCAATTGAGCTGGTCGAGTGTTGAAAAGTGAGGCTGTTTCCTCCATAATGTTTTCCATCTCCCTCGCATAATTTGCTAGCCTTGTACCTGCCACATACTCGAATCTTATCACGCCGTCCTGAAGCTTCGTAACATTGGTTATCTTTATTCCACCCACCTCAGCAGTGTTCGAAAGATGAGTTCCGAAGCATGCCTCCGCATCTACCCCTGGGATCTCAACTATCCTTATAGTCCTCTGCATGGGGACACCGCCCTGATATATAACGAAACCGTACTTCTTCTCCGCCTCATTTCTTTCCATCATCGTAGCTCTAATCGATATCCTCTCATCGATTATCTCGTTAGCTATTCTCTCTATTTCTGCTAGTTCGTCCGCTGTAGGCAAATCGTAGTGCGTGACGTCGAGCCTACCTTTCTCTGGAGTTTTCTCTGCACCAGCCTGCCATACGTGATTACCAAGAACCCTCTTTATGCTACCCAGCAATATATGGGTAGCCGTGTGGTGCCTCATATTGGAGAACCTTTTACCCCAGTCTATTTCCAGCTCTACTATTTCCCCCTCATTCAAATTTGGCTTCTCTTCGAGCAGATGGGAAACGACTTCCCCGTATTTCCTCGCCTCAACTACCCTGTAGGATTTATTTGAAGACGAGATCTTTCCTGAATCGCTCGCCTGCCCTCCTCCTGTAGGGTAAAATATGGTTCTGTCAAGAACCACCTCATTGCCATATACCTTTAGCACTTTAGCCTTAGCAGTCCTGAGGTAAGGGTCCTGGTGAAAGAGGAGTTCGGTAGGTGGAAGGCCTTCGGTCCAACGAGCCTCCGATTCTGATTCGATCCTTTTGCCCAGTCCGGATGAGGAGCTCTTGGCTATTTTAGAGTAAAAGTCAAAAGGTACCGATATCTCCTTACCATTCTTCTGCGCTTCTGCCACTATTATATCCGGAGGAATGCCAGACTCCTTATAGACCTTTTCGAAGTTCTCAAACGTGGGGGACTTCAAGATAACATTCAAGGCCCTACCCAGCTTCTCCTTTATAAGTTGCCTGAACCTCTCTTCCTCTAGGTCAACTACCTTAAGTATGTACTCCCTGTTTTCCCTCAACCTCGGGTAATCTTGCTCCCAGAAGTATATTTGCTTCTCAACGAATTCAGCCAGCCTCAAAGAGGGATCTATGAGATACAATGTCTTCAAAGCCCTTCTTATCACGAGCCTCGCTAGGTACCCCTCACCCTGGTTTGATGGCACTATTCCGTCCGCGAGCATGTAAGATATCGTTTTGCTGTGGTCAAGAACCGTATATAGCTTGACCTCTCCATCGAGTATATTTTTAGCTTCGCTCGGTGAAAGACCGGCATCTTTTGCTATGGAGAGAATGAAGCTCGATACACTCATCCTGTCACTCGGATCCAAGAGCCCTGCCTTCCTGAACGCTGACCATAGAAAAGCGTCACCCGGTTTTTCAAGTCCCAGCCTTTGCCTGAAGTTCTCCACCAACTCTCCGTAAATCGCTTGGAAAGCTGTGGGAGTCTTGCTGGTTAACCAGGCGATCCTCTCGATCCCGTAGCCAGTATCAACGATCTCCAATGGAATTCTTTCAAGTCCCCCATCGACTGTTCTATACTGCATGAAGACCAGCGTAGCTGGCTCGAGACCTCCTACGGTCACTTCAAAGCTTGGTCCCGCATTTCCTCCACCTGTCCACCAGGACTCCTTGAAGACCAACAGATCGGGAGGAAGTCCTACTTCCTCCGTGAAGAACCTGAAGGACAACTCCACAGTTTCATCCTTCCAGTATACCCTCTTCCCGCCCCTCTCGTTGAAAGCATGGTGGCCACCCATCTCGAAGAGCGTAAGGTGTCTGCCCATAGTGAGGCCTACGTTGTCTATGTCCTCTAGTCTAATGCATGGTTGGCTTATGACGAGGGGGTTTGCAGGAGGAGGCACTATTCCGCTGGTCACATGTGGTTGAAATACAACGATGCTAGCAATAGTGAGATAAAGATCCTCCCTCCATCTCGCCACAACGGGCCTCGGCTGTATGATCTCGTGCCCGTTCTTCTCGAAAAACTTGAGGAAAGCTTCCCTCGCCTCCCTGACAGTCATCTTACTTTTTACCGGAATCCTGTTGAAAAAGTACTCAACGCAGGGGGCATCCTGGCAATTGTCCAGCTCTGGGTTCAATGTCCAGAAATAACTCCCGCACCCCTTGCACCTCTTCCGCACGAACCCATTTCTTTTGAAAAAATCAAGGGCATATTCCCTCTCGTCTACGGCGCTCATGACACGCACTCCCTTGTGATGGTAAATCGCATTTTGTCTCTTTTAAAAGACAAGGAATATATATGTTGGTTTCGCTCAAGCTACTTTTTCATGTTATGCACACAGCTATCATCGAAGAAGTGGACGTGTCTCCCGTTCTTCACGATCATCCTTCCATAGATCTTCTCAAGGACGTCCTCCTTCAGCACTTCTTCCGGTGTACCGAAGAAATATGTCTTTCTGTTCACTAGCAGTATCCTTGCCGTACTTTCCATGAATGCCATTGGGTCGTGGCTCGTGACAACAACTAATTTTTTCTTTGATAGCTCAGATATCTTCTCAGCTATTTCCGCCCTCGAGGCAGGGTCAATAGAAGAGAGGGGCTCATCTAGAAGAAGCATGGGCCTATCGTGGATCAGAGCCCTTGCTATGAATACTTTCTGCTTCTGACCCCCGCTCATTGCCCTAAGATCCATTTCTAGTTCTTCAGAGCTGAGACCTACTATCTCCGCCACGCTGATTATTTTTTCCCTCGAAGATTTTTTACTGAGCTTTTCGCCTGATACCCTAAGCTCGAAGAGTAGGAGCTCCCCGGCGGTTATTGGGAAGGTGATGCTTCTATCTGCTATCGTTAGCTGTGGGACAAACGAGAGGAATCGGGAAGCTAAGAACGGTTTAGCGGTTATGTCGGTTCCATTTATTCTTACGATCCCTTTTTTTGGCTTCATGAGACCAGCAATACTTCTAAGCAGAGTGCTTTTCCCGGCACCGTTCGGTCCTATCACCTGTATCATACCGTTTCCGGAGTAGCCAAAATAGAGATCTTCAAGGATTGGCTCACCGTTATACGAGATCGTCAGATACTCAACGGACAATGATGGTTCATATATTGCCTCCATTGTGCACACCTTATGTTTGAAAACTTATATAAAGTGCACACTTATTAACCTGTCGTTATATTTTTGAAAATCGGTGAGGATTAGGTGATTCGCGCTCTCTCGGTTTTATCTCTCCTAGCTTTAATGGCAATTGCGCCTTTGTCGATCTCAGCATCAGCGCAGTCGGGAGGAATAATAACGACTTTCCCTATATTAAAAGGCGATGTGGAAAAAATAACGAATGGAACTATCCCCGTTGAGTCCTTGGTAAAGCCTGGGGTAGATCCGCATGACTATCAGCTCACTCCTCAGGACGTTTCTACACTGAAATCCGCATCCCTTATAGTTAGCACTCTTCACACATATGCGGAGGAGCAAATAGACCAGATGATTAGGTCGGGTGAAATTAAAGCCGCTTACATTGCTATACCGGAGATCCGGGGAATCAAGTATGATGTTATTCCGAACAGCGGCATACAGAACCCCCATATGCCCATATATGACCCTAACAACTATTTGCTGTTCGTAGAGAACCTTACAGACACTCTGAAGGACCTCTACCCAAACCTTTCTCAGGTCTTCGAATCGCAATATCAATCTGTTAAGACTGAAATTAATAAGTTAATCGAGAACTATGGCGGGAAATTCAACGAGGTAGCAGTAGGCTCTTCGCCTGAAGTTCAATATGCAGTAGAGTGGACTGGCATAAAGATCTTGAGATTTTTGGTTCTAGATAGCGACATAGGCGTACAACCGCAGGATGCTAATCTAATAGAGAGCTACCTTTCAAACGGTACAGCAAAAGTTGTCGTAGTACTCGGGACCTATTTGCATGGTAATTCATCTTGGGTACCTTATTCTCAAGCTGACGCCTGGCTCGTAGGAATGGCCAGCAAATATGGAGCGAGAGTAATTTACGTGCCTACTCCCTCGGGTAATTTGAGCATCTTCGATTCGCTCCACCTCATCGCTGAGGAGATTTCATCTCCGTCGAGTGCCACTAATGCTCATCTGGAGAATGGGAGCGATGTTTCATATATCTTGGCCGCAGTCCTCGCCGTAGTCGTGGTTATAATAGCTGTGGTTTCCTACATGAAGGGGAGGAGAAGAGCATGAAGCTAAGTAAGACGACAGGAACATCGCTATCGTTGATCTCGGTATTATTAGCTTTGGCCTTTTACTTCGCTTTTCCCGGGAGATTCAGTGCGATTTGGCTAGCCGTTTTAATCTCGGCATCTGCTTCCTTCGCTATCATCAGCTCAATGATGGCGGCGAGGAACCTCTACTTTTTAGGTGGAGCGATCCCTCATTCAGCTCTGCTTTCTGCGAGCATTTCCATGTTGGCTTCTCTGACTATAGGAGGAAACGCCTTTCTCTGGAGCCTCCCATTCAACGTATTCATGATATTAGCCGTGGGATACGCTATACACAGAGGTGTAGATGCAAACAAAGCGATTTCGGTATTCGTAGGGATCACCGCTTCCCTGACGGTAACGGTGCTTTATTATCTCACCACGCATTTCTATGTGGCAAGAAGCGTTACTTCAGACATCCTAGGAGATCCGCTTTTAGCTACAACGAGCGATGCCTATTTGGCTCTTTCAGTCCTCGCACTGACACTAGTAGTTTATGCTTTTACATACAAGGAAAACACTATGATCGGATTGCTGGGGAATGATGCTTGGCTTTCCGGAGTAAACGTTTACTTTTACGACTTCATCTTTTACATCTTGATAGCTGTGGTCAGCACATCATATATGAAGATAGTTGGATTCATACTGACGCATATATTTATACTGATACCAGGGGCAGTCGCTTCTATATCATCATGGTCCACAACTGAAGCTATTAGGGTGGCTGTAGGAATAAGCATGCTTTCTTCCTCTCTCGGTCTTATATTAGGAGTGTTCTTGAACCTCTCTCCGGCTGGGCTTTCCGGAGTAATAATGGTTCTCATATATGGATTTTTATCCTTCGTGAGGAGGAGGTAGATGGGGAGAAAGAGAAGATTTGGGATAAGCCTAAACGAAAACATAGCGGAGAAGTTGGATGCTATATGTTCCGTACTGAATATCAGTCGATCTGCTTTCGTGGAGGACTCGATAGAGTTCGGGGTGAAGGCTCACATGCACTATACCGTAGACCATGAATGCGAAGGAATTCTTGTAGCCATTTGGCCTAGTTCCTCAGAATCCGCGAGCACAATCGAAAGAGCAATTGAATTAAGAAAAAGCGTTGTAAAATTCGATACACACCTACACTCAAACAATAACTGCGTCCTCATAGCTTCGTTGAAGGGTTCCTCAAAGGAGATAGCAGCTCTACATACTGAATTGAAGAAGGTCAGAAATTCCGCCGTTATATATGTACCTTTCTGTGAGCTCATCGAGGAGAATAAAGCATCTCAATAAGGTCGGTGATCATAACTCTAGCTGTCCTCCAGGCAGGGCCCGCGGGACCCTCAAGATAGATATGCTCACTGCCTTCTAACTCAAAGAGGATCCCGTTATAGTTTCCTCTTACATCGTAAAGTGGATTGCCCTTTTGGATGAGCTGGGGGGATACAGTTGGATTACCCCCATCAAAGCTATAAGAGGCGATATACTTGTACCTTTTTCCTTCTTTAAGCGCTCGCCGGACCATTTCTTCATCTACGCTGAATAGCGGTGTTCTCCGTACATCCCAGAGGCTAATTCCCTTACCCAGAATATTAGAAATTATGGTCAACTTCGCAGCGGAGTCTATTCCTTCCACATCTATCCTAGGATCAGGCTCGAGTAGCTTTTCCGTTCTCGCCAGTTCTAAGGATTCCTCCCAGCTCTTGCCTTCCTCCACTTTAGAGAGAAGAAAGTTCGTCGTAGCATTCAGAACGCTTTTTATGGAGGCGATTGACCTCCCTCTTAGTCCTTTTGCCAGATCAGTGAAAGGCGTTCCAGCCGCTACCGTTGCCCTGTAGCCGATGAAGGCTTTAGAACTCCTTGATGCTTCAATTACCTTGCTGTATGCTAGCGCAAAGGGCGTTTTATCGGCTGTTATGATCGAGATACCATTCTTTAAGAAGTTCAGGACCAAAGAAATGTTTGGCTCCCCAGAATAATATGAAGGGGGAATGGTTATGAAAGCGACTCCTCCTGAAAGCTCGTCGATGAAGTCGCTAATGGAGAGCCATTTCTGAAAAAATGGCAAATCGCTAAGCTTAGCAGATGTCTTAGCCGCCTCCCTAATCGCTTCAACCCTTTCCTTTCCATTCGTTCTGACCCCTCCGGAGCTGGACAAAATCCCTAGTACCTCTGTCATATTCCAGAAATCATCTAGGAGGACCAACTCCTTCCCAACGTTCCCGAAGCCTAATAGTAATGAGGGGGGCCTATGATGTTCGTTAACCATGTCTATCACGCTTTGCTTGCGCATTTTAATAATTCAAAGATAAATACTTTTTTAATAGGAGCGCTGCTTCATGCGTTTTCTGTCCTTTATAACTGAAAACCTCGTTCTTCACGACGAGGAAGGTGAGAGAAGCTTTTGCCTATACTGGGTTAGAAATCTTAGAGGATGTTCCTCTCTGCAGAAAAAAAGTTCAAGCATAAGCATAGC
>Ga0078972_1005394_pt1 | contig 32564 bp, 24 predicted proteins | sample YelNatPaOPGAMG01_FD_67568 | JGI IMG/M metagenome (GOLD analysis project Ga0078972, IMG submission 67568) | Hot spring thermophilic microbial communities from Obsidian Pool, Yellowstone National Park, USA - OP-RAMG-01 (SPADES assembly) (version 2) | ecosystem: Environmental > Aquatic > Thermal...
GCTCAAGACCTTTGCCCAGGCGAAAGACCTGATGTACATCGACCCGGCCGTGCTCGACGGCGCCAAGGCCTGGATCATCCAGCACCAGAATGCGGACGGCTCTTTTGACCCCGTCGGGTTCATCCATCATGAGGACATGCTGGGCGGGCTCAAGGGCAAGACGGCCCTCACGGCCTATGTGGCCATCGCATTGCGCGAAGCTGGCGAGACGGAGGCCGCGGGCCGCGCCATCCACTACGTCGAGGGCGCGCTCAAGCCCGGCGACGATGTCTATACCCTGGCCCTCTCGGCCTATGCCCTGGAGCTGGCCAAGAGCCCGGCCGCGGCCCAGGCCTACGACCGCCTGCTCAAGGCGGCACACGAGGCCGATGGCGGCCTCTACTGGGGCGATGAGATCCGGCCCGAGCCCCTGCCGCAGGCGAATGGCGGTGAAGCAGCGCCGGTGCTCCCGCCCTCCAACCGCAGCGCGACCATCGAGACGACCGGCTATGCCCTGCTGGCGCTGACCGAGCACGGCGACCGCATGAACGCCTCGCGCGCGGCCCGCTGGCTCGTCTCGCAGCGGAACGCCTATGGCGGCTATGGCTCCACGCAGGATACGGTGGTGGGGCTGCAGGCGCTGACCCGCTTTGCCGCCGGTAACAAGGCTGATGTGGATGCCACCGTCACCTTGCGCTCCGGGAGCTGGCAGAAAGAGCTGCGCGTCTCGCCCGAGAACGTGGATGTGCTGCAGACCGTGGATGCGCCCGTGGGCGGGCAGGTCAGCGTGAGCGTGCAGGGCAAGGGGCAGGTGGTGTTGCAGGCCGTGCGCCGCTACAACGTGCCCGAGCCCAAGGCGAAGCAGAATTCCGCCTTCCAGCTCGATGTGCAGTACGGCACGCAGCAGGTGGCCGTCAACGACCTGATCGCTATCACGGCCAGCGTGCGCTTTACCCCGCCCAAGCCGATGCAGGCCGGCATGGTGGTGGTGGATGTGGCGGTGCCCACCGGGTTCAGCGCCGAGGAGAGCACGGTGCAGCAGGCGGTGCAGAAGAATGCCAAGATCAAGCGCTATGAGATCGCCGGGCGCAAGGTAGTGTTCTACATCGAGGACCTGGCGCCCAACGAGCAGATCGCCTTTAGCTTCCAGGCGCGGGCGCTCTACCCCGTGCGCGCGCAGGCCGTGACCTCCGATGCCTATGCCTACTATCAGCCTGAGCTCAAGGGCGAGAGCCTGGGCGGAGCGTTGACGGTGCGGTAGTTTCCTCACTCATCTGGTATTGTGGTTGCGGCTTGAGCCGCTCGTCTCAGCGTCTTGCCATGCCGAGGCGCCAGGACGAGCGCCTCAAGCCGCAACTACAATACTCAGCGTTCTCAACCTCCCGGGTTCAGAACCTCCGGGAGATTTGTGTTCTACACACCCGGCTTGCGCGGCAGGGTGATGACAAAGCGCGTCCTCCCATCCTCGGGGAACTCGGCTACAATGCTGCCGCCGTGCAGGGTCACAATGCCTCCCCAGCGTCATTGGCCCGCCCCGGTGCGCGGGCGCCAAGCCGTGTCTTGTGCGGTGATATTTCCGGCCAGCAGGGCAGGATATCGGTACTTCTCCCTGGTAGTCCTGCCAGCCCCCAACGCCATTTCTACCTGGTCCATTTCTCTACCTGGTAGAAGGGTTTACTTCGCCAGTCCTTTGTGGTATCATTGTCCCAGCGACTAGCTATCAGTTTCCCCGTGCTCTTCAGTGTTGCGCTGCCATAGCCCAGACAGATCGAGGATGCACTCCGCAATCGGCATCTGAAAGCTGATAGCTAATAGCTGATAGCTCTTTTGTCGAAAGGGGTAGCGAAGGATGAAGGCAGTCGTCATGGCTGGCGGCGCCGGGTCGCGACTGCGCCCGCTGACCATCAGCCGGCCCAAGCCGATGGTACCGATTGTCAACAAGCCGGTCATGGCTCACATCCTCGACCTGCTCAAGCGTCATGGCATTACCGACGTCATTGTGACCCTCCAGTATATGGCCGAAGATATCCAGGATAACTTTGGAGATGGCCATAACCTGGGCATGAATATCCAGTACTCGGTGGAGGAGACTCCATTGGGCACGGCGGGCAGCGTCAAGAACGCTCAGGAATTGCTCGATGAGACATTCCTGGTCATCAGCGGCGATGCATTGACCGACTTTGACTTGTCGGAGATCATTGCACAGCACAAGGCCCGTGAGGCAATGGCTACATTGACCCTCTACCGGGTGGCGAACCCGCTGGAGTATGGGGTGATCGTCCTTGACGGCCAGGGGAAGGTGCAGCAATTTCTGGAGAAGCCGAGCTGGGGTGAGATCATATCCGATACGGTCAATACCGGCATTTATGTCTTGGAGCCTCAGGTGCTCGACTATTTCGAGCCCGGGGCTGTTTTCGACTTTTCGAAGGATCTCTTCCCGCTCATGCTCAAGCATGGCGACCCGTTGTACGGCTATGTAGCCAGCGGCTACTGGTGCGACATTGGTAACCTGCAGGAGTATATGCGGGCGACGGTAGATATGCTCGAGGGCCGGGTACACCTGGAGCCCCTGGGGCATCACATCGGCGGCAGCATCTGGTGCGAGGATGAAGTCGAGATTGCGCCCGACGCCCAACTCTATGGGCCGGTCTTTCTCGGCTATGGGGCCAAGATCAAGGGTGGCGTGGTCGTGCACGGGCCTACCGTGATCCGCAATTATACGGTGGTCGATAACCGGGCGCATGTGGATCGCAGCATCGTCTGGCGCAATTCGTATGTGGGTGAAGGGGTTGAACTGCGCGGCGCCATCGTGGGCCGGCAATGCAGCCTGAAGAGCAAGACAGTGGTGTTTGACGGCGCGGTGATCGGCGATGGCTCTATCGTCGGCGCAGGCGCGGTGATTCACCCCAATGTCAAGATCTGGCCGGAGAAAGAGATCGAGTCGGGGGCCACGGTCAAGGCGAGCCTGATTTGGGGCTCGCAGGGGCGGCGGGCGCTGTTTGGGCGCTTTGGCGTCACCGGGCAGGTCAATGTGGATATGACGCCCGAGTTTGCCACCAAGCTGGGGGCCGCTTTTGGCGCGAGCCTGCCCAAGGGCTCGACCGTCACCATCAACCGCGATCCGCACCGCAGCCCACGCATGATCAAACGCGCTATCATTGCCGGCCTGCCTTCGGCGGGGATCAATGTGCTGGACCTGCGCAGCGTGCCCATCCCGGTAGCGCGCTATTACACGCGCCTTGAGGATGCGGCGGGCGGCGTGCACGTGCGGCTCTCGCCCCACGATAACCGGGTGGTCGATATCCGCTTTATGGATGGCAAGGGCCTCGCCCTGAGCAAAGCGGCCGAGCGCGACATCGAGCGCGTGTTCTTCCGCGAGGATTTCCGGCGCGTCTACCTGGATGAGATCGGCGCCATCAACTACGCCCCTGGCGTCATCGAGCGCTATACGCCCGACTTGATGGCCCATCTGGATGTGGAGGCGATCCGGGCGGCGCGGATGCCGATTGTGGTTGACTATGCCAACGCGCCGACGGCGCTGGTGTTGCCGCAGATCCTGAGCGATCTGCAGTGCCAGGTGGTGGCGCTCAATGCCACCATCGACGAGACACGCATGTCGATCCCCCAGGAGGAGTTCGACCGCTCGCTGCAGCAGTTGGCGGTGATCTCGCAGGCGGTGCAGGCGCGCCTGGGCGTGCGTCTCGATGTGGGCGGCGAGATGCTCTTCCTGATCGATGATCGGGGTCATGTGATGCCGCCCATCACCACCCTGGCAGCCATGTCGGCGCTGGCGCTCAAGGCGAACGGCGGCGGCACGATCGCCGTGCCGGTGAACATGCCGACCATCTTTGAGGAGATCGCCTCTCGCTATAATGGGACGGTAGAGCGCACGCGGGTGGATCTGCATGATGTGATGACGACGGCCAGCCGCGGCCATGTGGTGCTGGCCGGTGACGGGCGGGGCAACATCATCTTCCCCGAGTTCCATCCGGGCGCCGACGGCATCTATGCCCTGGCCAAGTTGATCGGGTTCCTGGTGTCGCAGAATGTGACCCTGTCGCAGGTGGTGGCCGAACTGCCGCCCTACTATGTAGCCGAGCGGCGCGTGTCGTGCCCATGGGAGTACAAGGGTACCGTGATGCGCCTCCTCAACGAGCAGTACAAGCCGCGGCGCGAAGCGCAGCTCGACGGCACGCGCGTGGACCTGGGGCGCGAATGGGTGCTGGTATTGCCGGACCCCGACGAGCCCTTTTTCCGCATCTATGCCGAGTCGACCTCCGGCCCGCAGGCGCAGGACCTGGCCGACAAGTATGCGCGCGTGGTTGAGGGGCTGCAACACTGATGCCGCAGGTCGCCTTCCGCCTGGGTGCAGAGCCTGTCTTTACCTACACCGTGCTGGTGTACCTGGGCCTGCTCACGGCCGTGCTCCTGCTGGCTCGTGAGGGCTGGCGTCGGGGATGGGGGCGCCTGCGGGTGCTCGAGATGCTCGCCTGGGCGGTCGTGCCCGGGGTGCTGGGCGGGCGGGCGGCCTATGTGCTGGAGACCTGGTTGGCCGTGCCTGGCCAGGTTGGCCATTTGGCCCAGCCCTGGGGTGACGGGCTCTCGCTGCCGGGGGGCATTTTGGCGGGGGCGGGCGGGCTGGCCATTCTGGCCGCCTGGCACGGGCGATCATTTGGGGAATTTCTGGGCGCCGCGGCGCCCGGAGCAGCCCTGGCTCAGGCCATGGGCTGGCTCGGCGCCGCGGCGCATGGCGCTCAGGCGGGGTTGGCTGTGGTGCCGCGGCCCTGGTGGGCGCCGGTTATGCGCGACCTCTATGGGCAGGCGCTTCCCCGTTTTCCCCTCCAATACCTGGCCGCAGTTCTGTGCCTGGGCGCCTGGGCGCTTATCTCCTGGCAGCTGCGCTCCGACTGGGCGCGCGTGGCCTGTTTCGGCCTGCTCACTGGCTGGGGTATCTGTGCGCTCTTGTGGGGCGCTGAACAGCGCAGCGTCGTCTGGGCCGGGCTCAGCGCCGATCAGCTGGGCTATGCGCTGATCGGCGTGCTGGGCGCCGCCAGCGCACTGGCCGTCCCTCGTCGACGCACCATGTTGAGGAGGGCGAAGAGTCTGCCCTGAGTGGCTGCCTTGGGAGGGCTAAGTCCTGTCAGCGCTCAGAACCTTGGCCGGCCCTGGCCGCCTGGCAGGCGGCGCTCCTCTCGGGCAGCCCAGCTTCTGAGCAGCCGCCATTGCAACATGGTGAATCCGGCTTGGGGGCGGATTGTTGCCATAGCGCAGAGACAGTTGCTCAGAACCTTGGTTTTAGGGGCGAGGCCGGATCCCTCGTTGTGCGATGCTCGCCATAGCTGCCATCCACAGCAATGGCTGCACACCGCGCCGCTTGGCGGAGGCCCTCGTAGTGGTTGGCTCTAGCCGCTCAACCCTCTCGAGCATACAAGGCGTTGCGCGGCGCTGCTGCAAGTGACGAGCCTGACCAACCCGCTTGAGCGGCTACAGCCCGCCACTACGACAGTTGTGCTGCTGAGTGCGCCATGGCCTGCAGGCCATGTAAAACTGCGGATGACGTCCGCAGATGTCATGAGAAGTGAGCAGCGTGTCTTTTATCACCGCAGGCACTGGTACCCCCCGGAGGTCAAAGCGATCCCATGCTGACTCGAATCATTGGCGCCTGGTGGAGGCTGCGCGCGCAGCCAGCCACCCGTGAGGACCGCAATATCCGCTACCTGATGGCCCAGACCGCCCTGATCGGGGTCGTCAACGGCGGCATTGTCACATTCCTGCCCATTTTCCTGGCCCGGCTGGGGGCTTCGCCGGTGACGGTGAGTCTGCTCACTGCGCTGCCGGCGCTGGTGACCATTATCCTGGCGCTGCCGGCAGGCGCGATTGCCTGCCGCTGGCGCGATATGGTGCAGGTGAGCGCACGGTGTTTCTGGGCGCTACGCTTCTGCTACCTGGCTGTGGGCGCGGCGGGGTTTCTCAGCCCACAGGTTGCGCCCTGGCTCATTGTCGCCATCTGGGGCCTCTCGGCTATCCCTTCCACTCTGGGAAACACGGTCTTCTATGATATCCTGGCCGAGTCGGTCTCGCCCCGGCGCCGCCCCATGGTCAACGGCATGCGTTGGGCGCTTCTGGGCTTACTCAACGCCGTGAGCGTCGCCGGCTTTGGACAGCTGCTCGAGCTTTTCCCCACCCCTTACAACTATTTGCTGGTCTTCATCCTCTCATTCATCGCCGGCATGCTCAGCACCGGGTTCTATGCGCGGCTCGAAATCCCTCTCCACGAGCCCCAGCTGCAGCCGCCAAGCACCCCCTGGCGGCAGCGCCTGGCCGAGCTTGTGGAGCCTCTGACTGCCGGGGGTGGGTTTGTGGCCTATTCGGGCATCACCTTTCTGCTCCGGGTAGCGATCTACCTGGCTTCGGGATTATGGAGCATCTTTTACGTGCGCAACCTCCAGGCGTCGGATGCCTGGATCGGCTGGCGGGCGACCATTGAGAGCCTGGCTCTCACAGCCGGCTACTACTTTTGGGGGCGCGTCGCCGACCGCACTGGCCACACACGCATGCTGATTATCGTCAGCATGGTGTTGGGTGGCGTGTGTGTGGCGACCAGCCTGGTGACGCGCGACGTGCGTTGGCTGCTCCTGTGCCTGGCCCCCCTGAGCGGCTTTTTCGCGTCTGGCATCGACGTGAGCCTGTTCGAAGGGCTGATCGCTGTTATGCCGCCCGATCTGCGGCCGCGCTATGTGGCCATGAACACCGCCCTGGCCAACACCGTGGCCTTTCTGGCGCCCATCGCCGGCGCCACCCTGGCCGAGCGCACCGGCATCCCGGCCGTGATCGCTGCGGGCGGCGCCTTCTTTTTCGCGACCGCTGCCCTGGCTGCCCTATGGAAGGTCAAGCCGCGCGTCCGGGGCAGCGTGGCGCGCGCAGTATCATAAGCTCAGGCAGGAGATATCGGCGAATGACAATATGAAAAGGCATGAATAACGCCTGGCGCGCAAATGGTGTACAATGGGGGCTTGAGGTTGATACCACACTGTACAGAGTTGAGACTCCATGCTGAGCTACGTTTCGGGCACTCTCAGAAGGCTGCGCGCCCGCCCGGCGACAGTTGAGGATCGCAATATCTACTGGTTGCTGCTTATGACCGGGATCGTCGGGGTGGCAACCGGGGGTATTATCACCTTTCTGCCCGTTTTCCTGGCGCGGCTCGGTGCGTCGGGTGTGACGATCAGCCTGCTGACCTCCCTGCCGGCGCTGATCACCATCTTCCTGGCCCTGCCCGCCGGCGTCATCGCCACCCGCTGGCGCAGGATCGTTGCTGTGAGCGCCCTCTGGTTCTATGTCCTGCGCTTCTGTTACCTGGCGGTGGCCCTCGTGGCCCTGCTCCAGCCCGCTCTCGTGCCAGCGCTGGTCGTCATCATCTGGGCCCTCTCGGCCATCCCCAGTACGATTGCCAATTCCGTCTGGTACGACGTGGTCGGCGAGGCCATCTCGCCCCGGCGGCGCCCCATGGTCAACGGCGTGCGCTGGGCCCTGACGGGGCTCGTTTCGGCGATCAGCGTGGCCGGCTTTGGCCAGTTGCTGCAGGCCCTGCCCTTCCCGCTCAACTACCAGATCGTCTTTTTGATCTCCTTCCTGTCTGGCATGGCCAACATCTGGTGTTACTCGCGCATCGAGGTGCCGGACCGCGAGCCGGCGCCGGTGCGAGAGAGCCCGCTGGCGCAGTTGACCCGGCCAGCGGAGATCCTGCAGCCGCTGGTCGTGAACCGGGGCTTCCGGGATCTTTCAATGGTCACCTTTGTCATGCGCATCGGCCTCAACCTGCCCGTTGGCCTCTGGAGCCTCTTCTGGGTGCGCAACATGCAGGCGAGCGATGCCTGGATCGGCTGGCGGGCGACCATCGAGAATGTCGCCGTGATGCTTGGCTACTATTGCTGGGGGCGCGTCGCCAGCCGCCGCCACTATACTGTGGTGTTCGCAGTCGTCACCGTGAGTCTGGGTGTAAACGTGCTTGTGGCCGCCCACGCTACCGCGTCGACCCGCTGGATCCTGTTCTTCTGCGCTTTCCTGGGCGGTTTTTCCAGCCCGGGCATCGATGTCAGCCTCTTCGAATGGCTGCTGGACGTCATGCCGCCCGATGAGCGACCACGCTATGTGGCTGTGAACACGGTCCTGGCCAATGTGGTCATCTTTTTGGCGCCCATGATCGGTGGCGCCCTCGCCCAGCAAGTGGGCATTCCGCCGGTGCTGCTGCTGGAATCGGCCTTCCTGTTTACCTGCGCGGCGCTGACCTACCGGCTGCGGCGGGCGGCGAAAAGAAAGGCCCTCGCCGTGGCCGGGCGGTCAACCGCATCCTGAAGGGAGAATGCGCTATGAGATTGCTGTTCCTGGACCTGGATACCCTCCGCGCTGACCACCTCGGCTGTTACGGCTATGCGCGGAACACCTCACCGAATATCGATGCTATTGCCCGGCAGGGGACGATCTGCCGGAACTATTACTGTTCCGACGCGCCCTGCCTGCCTTCCCGGGCTGCGTTGTTCTCGGGCCGTTTCGGCATCCACACCGGTGTCGTCGGGCATGGCGGCACGGCTGCCGATATGCGCCTGGAGGGCGCACCCCGCGGCTTTCGTGAGCGCCTGGGCCACGAGAGCCTGCCCGCCCTGCTGCGCGCCGCCGGGCTCAAGACCGTCACCGTGAGCCCCTTCGGCGAGCGCCATAGCGCCTGGTGGTTCTATGCCGGCTTTTCCGAGGCGTACAACACGGGCCGGGGTGGGATGGAATCGGCGGAGGAGATCACGCCCACAGCCCTGGATTGGATCGAGCGGCACGCGCGCGAGGACAACTGGTTCCTGCATGTGAACTATTGGGACCCCCACACGCCCTACCGGGCGCCGGCTGCATTCGGTAACCCCTTTGCCGGTGAGCCCCTGCCTGCCTGGCTCAATGAGGAAACCCTGGCACGACACCGCAACATGCCCGGCCCGCACTCGGCGCGTGAGCTGAACATGTGGGACAGCAACACCAACCCCCGTTATCCGCGCTACCCGGGCGAGTTGCGCAATATGGACGATGTGCGCCGCATGATCGATGGCTATGATTGCGGCATCCGCTATATGGATGAGCACATCGGGCGCCTCTTCGAGGCGCTGGCTGCGCAGGGCGTGCTCGATGACCTGGCCATTATCATCAGCTCCGATCACGGTGAGAACCTGGGCGAGCTGGGCATCTACGGCGAGCATGCCACGGCCGATCAAGGCACCGGCCACATCCCCATGATCATCCGCTGGCCGGGTATGCCGGCTGGCCAGGTGGATGAGGGGTTGCACTATAACCTGGACCTTGCGCCGACTCTGGCCGAACTGCTGGGGCGCGAACCGGCTCCCCGTTGGGACGGCCAGAGCTATGCCCCTGCTCTGAGGGGCGAGCCCTGCGGGCGAGAGTTCCTGGTGTTGAGCCAGTGCGCCCATGTGTGTCAGCGCAGCGTGCGCCTGGGGCCCTGGCTGTATATGCGCACCCTGCATGATGGCTTTCACCTCTTCCCCCGTGAGATGCTCTATAACCTCGACGACGACCCGCACGAAGAGCACGACCTGGCTGCCGAGCGCCCGGAGGTCTGCTGGCAGGCGGCGCACTGCCTGGCCGACTGGCATGACGACATGATGGCCTCCATGCCCTACGAGGCGGATCCGCTCTGGACGGTCATACGCGAGGGCGGCCCTCTGCACGCCCGTGGCATGCTGCGGCAGTATTGCGAGCGCCTGGCGCAGACCGATCGCGCCTGGGCCATCCCCGAGCTCAAGCGCCGCCATCCGGGCGAGTTCGCGAAATGATCTGAGAACGGGTCGCACGCGGAGACGCGGAGAACGCGGAGGGCGGTATGGAACCGCAGATGAACGTACATAAACGTTGATGATCTGGAAGGCTTCCGAAGTCTGGCTCGATCGCGTTCCCCCTCCGTGCCCTCCGCGGCTCCGCGTGCGACCCGTGTCGGCTGTATATGGTGTCTTTGTGGTTAGGTATTCCCTGCTCCGGCACCCAACAACCTAAAGGAGAGTGTTCGATGGTAACCAAAGCTGCCGCAGCCGGCAAACCCATCCCCGTCATTCTCGATACTGACATTGGCACCGACATCGACGATACCTGGGCGCTGGTAATGATGCTCAACTCGCCTGAGCTCGACGTGCGTCTGATCGTCACCGATACCGACGACACCGTCTACCGTGCCCGGATTGTGGCCAAGATACTGCAGATCGCCGGCCGTACCGATATCCCCATCGGCGTCGGCCTGCAGCTCAGCCAGCAAAGGGGCCCACAGGAGCCCTGGGTGAAGGATTATGACCTGGCGCAATACCCTGGCCCGGTGCACCACGATGGCGTGGGCGCCCTGATCGATACGATCATGGATTCCAGCGATCCCGTTACCCTGATCAGCATTGGCCCGGTGCCCAACATCTCGGCGGCCCTCGCCCGCGAGCCCCGCATTGCCGCCCGTGCTCGCTTTGTGGGCATGCACGGCTCCATCCGCCGCGGCTATGATGGCAGCCCGCAGATTGCGGCCGAGTACAATGTCAAGCGCTACCCCCAGTCGTGCCAGCAGGTCTTTACCGCCCCCTGGGAGATGACCATCACCCCATTGGATACCTGCGGCCTGGTGCGCCTGCGCGGCGACAAGTACGCCCGCGTGCGCGACTGCAAGCGGCCCCTGGCGCAGGCGCTTATCGAGAACTATCGCACCTGGGCGGGGTACAAGGAGGTGGCCGAGCAGGAGAGTTCAGTGCTCTTCGACACCGTGGCCGTCTACCTGGCGATGGCGCAGGACCTGTTGACGATCGAGCGCCTGGGCGTGCGCGTCACCGATGAGGGCTTTACCGTGCTCGACGACCGCGCCAAACAGATCAACTGCGCCACGGAGTGGAAGGACCTGCTGGCCTTTGAGGACCTGCTGGTGGAGAGGCTGACCCGGTAAGGCCCTTTACCGTTCTCCATGCGGGGGGAACGATACAAGGCCTCTTTGACACAGTCAGGAAATGCGCACATACTGCTCTCGATCGGTTCCCTCATCGCCAGAGAGGTGATACCATGGCCTTCACGCATAGAATCCCGCCCTACAATGGATAAGAGAGGCGACCCATGAAGATCTATCTCCTCTGCGACATGGAAGGCACGTCGGGCATCTGGCGGGTCACGCAGACCCAACCGGGCCAGCCCGAGTATCAGCAGGGGCGCGAGCTGCTGATGGCCGATGTGAATGCGGCCATCGCTGGCGCCTTTGACGGCGGGGCCACGGAGGTCGTGGCCTGTGATACGCATGGGGGCGGCGGCCACTTTCTCACCGAGAAGATGGACCCGCGCGCCCGCTACGAGACCCCCGGCGGCGGCTCACCCCTGCCCTCCCTCGACGAGAGTTTTGACGGCCTGATCCTCACCGGGCATCACGCCATGGCGGGCACCCTGAATGCCTTCCTCGACCACACCATGAACTCCAGCGCCTGGTTCTGCTTCCGCATCAATGGCCAGCCTGTGGGTGAGATCGGCATGGAGACGGCCCACGCCGGCGCCTTTGGTGTGCCGCTGATCATGGTCACCGGCGATGAGGCGGCCTGTCGCGAGGCCGAAGCCCAGTTTCCAGGCATCGTCACTGTGCCTGTCAAGCGCGGCTTAGGCCGCAACCGCGCCTCTTGCCTGCACCCTGAGCAGGCGCAGGCCCTCATACGGCAGGGCGCTGCTGAGGCGGTGCGTCGGGCGAAGCAGCTCAAGGCCTGGCGTCTTGCCGCGCCCATCGAGCTGGAGCTGACCTATTATCGCAGCGACTATGCCGATGAGGTCACGAATGCGCGCGCCGACCTGGTGCGCGTCGATGCGCGCACGGTGCGCAAGACGGTCGATAGCGCTACCCGTATCTGCTATTTCTAGTCTATGGCGTTGCATTTCGGTCTCTGGGATATCCTGCTGGTGGTGATCGTCTCGGGGCAGGCCACACTGCTGGCCTACCTGCCCGAGCCGCGCTGGAAGGCGGCCATCTTTTCACTGCCCATTCCGTTCACCCTCTCGACCCTGGCCATCGGCCGGCCGGTGGGGGCGAGCAATGTGCTGGGGCTGGTGTTGCTCGTGCTCTATACGCAGGGCGTGCGCCTGCTTCACATTCGGCTGCGCCTGCCTATCGTGCCGGCCATCGCCCTGGCGGCGTTGGCCTATTGCGGGCTCGGCGCGCTGCTCGCCCCCATTATTCCCGGCGCCGGCGCCGCATTCTGGGCAGCCGCAGTGGCCGTTTTTGCCCTCGGGCTGGCCCTGTTGCGGCTGCTCCCCGAGCGCGCCGAGCCCGGCAGCAAGAGTCTGCTGCCGCCGTGGATCAAGTTGCCCATCGTGGCGGGAGTGATCATCGGGCTGGTGTTGATCAAGAACACCCTGCAGGGCTTTATGACCCTTTTCCCAATGGTCGGCGTGGTCGCTGCCTATGAATCGCGCCTCAGCCTGTGGACCCTGGGCCGGCAGATACCCTACCTGATGCTGACCCTGGTGCCCCTTATGGCCACCTGCCGCCTGCTGCAGCCCTACGTCGGGCTGGGCCCGTCGCTCGCGCTGGGTTGGGGCGTCTTTCTGACCATCTTTATCCCCCTCACCCGGCGCCGTTGGACGCAGGAGGCGAAAATGATGCGTGATGCGTGAAGCCAAGTCGTAATAAGTAAACCGTAATAAGTAAGCTTGCCATTCCAGCATGCTCAGTGCTTCGTGTCTCTTGCTGGGCAGATATCATGAAAAGCAGTGAAAGCTTCGCCATAGCGACATTACTTATTACGGTTTACTTATTGCCGATTACATCCGGAGGCAACTATGCCCGATATCGAGTCTCTCTTTCACTCCATCACACCCCGCTACCCCGAGTTGGCCGGGCAGGTGGCGGTGGTGACCGGGTCCAGCCGGGGCATCGGCCAGGGGATCGCGCTGCGCCTGGCGCGCGAGGGGATGCGCCTGGTTATCAACAGCCGCACGCCAGAGGCCGTGGAGGCCATGGTGCAGGCGCTGCACGGGCTGGGCGTGGAGGCAATCGGTGTGCCCGCCGACCTGCGCGGCAGCGAGGGCGTGCGTCGGCTCTTTGATGAGACGCTCGCTGCCTTTGGTACGGTGGACCTGCTGGTCAACAATGCCGCGGATTTGCGGCGCCCGCCCTTTTTCGATATGGATGAAACGTTTGTCGATGACCAGTTGGCCGCCAACTTGCGCGGCCCCTTTGTGTGTTCCATGCAGGCGGCGCGCATCATGCGCGAGCACGGGCGCGGCAATATCATCCACATCTCCTCGGTGGGCGGCCTGCGCGCCCACCTCGTGGGCGCTGTCTATGATGCGGCCAAGGGCGCCCTCGATGCGCTGACACGCACCATGGCCATCGAGCTGGCGCCGCTGGGCATCCGTGTCAACGGCGTGGCGCCGGGCGCTACCCGCACACGCCCCACCCGCGACCCCAATCACCCGCAATACCAGGCCTTTATCGGGCGCATCCCTCTGCACCGTCAGGCCGAGCCGGTCGAGATCGGCCATGCCGTGGCCTTTCTGGCCTCCAACGATGCCGCGTATATTATCGGCCAGGTGATCTATGTGGATGGGGGCATCACTGCCCAGCTCAGCCCGCCGGGCCAGCCGTTGTGAGCCTGAGCGCATCCGTTATCTGGAGGTGTATGTATGGAAGCAGTGATGCCCACGCCGCCGCAGGGTGAGTGCGCCAGCCTCAAGGTCGGGCTCTGCCAGGTCTACACTGAGGAATGGGCAGTAGCGGCCAATGTGGAGCGCACCCTGGAGGCCATTGATGAGGCTGCCCGCCTGGGCGCCGAGATTGCTGTCACGCCCGAGTGCGTTTTCCACGGCTATGCATCCAACCAAGCGCCCGATTACCGTGCGCGCATGCTCGCAGCCGCCGAGCCCTTGACCGGCTCGAATCTGCATCGGGTCCGCGATCGGGCCAGGGCGCTGGGGATCTACGTCCTGGTCGGTTTTGCCGAGCGGGGTGAAGGAGACCGGGTGCATAATACGGCGGCGCTGCTCTCGCCCACGGGCGATCTGGTCAACGTCTACCGCAAGGTGCACTGCCGGCCCTTTGAAGATATCAGCCACGACGGGGCCTTTACCCCTGGAGACACCTTCTCGGTGAACCGCTTGCGCTTTGGTGAACGAGCTTTTGCTGTGGGCACGATGATCTGCTTTGACCGCGAGATACCGGAATCGGTGCGCTGCCTGCGCGCCCTGGGCGCGGAGATCGTGCTCTGCCCGCTGGCGACGGATACGGCCCGGCTCAGTGAGCCGCAAAACGGCGCCGATAATGAGATGATCACCCGCTGCCGGGCCGCTGAAAACGAAGTCTTTATCGTGGTCGTGAACCATGCGGGCCGGTTCAACGGCGGCAGTTTTGTCGTGGGGCCGCTGGGGGAATGCCTGCATCAGATGGGCGCGGAAGCGGGGGTGCACGTCGTGGATGTGCCCGTGGGCAGGGTTGCGAGCGAGTTTCACTGCGACCCTCTCGGCTGGATGGGCTGGGGCTATCGCCGGTCGGATGTCTACCGTAAGTATCTGCCATGACAGCGCTGCCAGCTGCCATCAGGTATGATGGGGGAAATGGTCATGAGCCAGCCAAATGCCAATGCGCCTGACTCGCAGCAGGGAGGGCACAACCCCTCGTCCCCGGTCGAGCGTTTCCTCCACGCGGAGCGTCCGGGCTTTCGCATTCTGGAGCAACGCATCCCTGCGCAGCAGCAGGTCCCCTGGCACTATCACACGGGCGTGCGCGATGTGTTCTACATCCTCCAGGGCCAGGTGCGGCTCTCGCTGCGGAGCCCTGAGGAGGAGATCCTCCTGGCGCCGGGCGACACGTTTACCGTCGCCATCCGCCGCCCGCATCGGGTCACCAATGCGGGGGAGGGGTTGGCCATCATTTTCGTGCTGCAGGCCGGCCCGTACGACTTTGTGCCCGTTCCCTAACCCCGCTGCCGATCAACCGGGGAGGGGCGGAGGCTGGGTCAGGGGGCTCAGCGTTCCGGATGGTGCACGGCGGTGTTAGTAGCAGGGAGGATTCTGTACGAGGGAACCTTGAGAGGAGATAGGTAGCCATGCCGCCACGCGCTCTGTTGTTGGATTTTTATGGCACGCTTGTGGAAGAAGATGGCGATGCCATCGTCAGGATCTGCAGCCGGATTGCCGCCGCCTCCCCCCTTGGGGAGACGCCGGCAACGGTAGCGGCCTATTGGGGCCCCCTCTTTGGCCGCCTGTGCGCCGAGAGCTATGGCCCTGCCTTTCGCACCCAGAGGCAATTGTTGCGCGCTTCTCTGGAGGATGTGCTTCAGCATTTCCAGTGTCCGCTGGGGGCTGGCGCCCTGTGCTCCATACTGGAGGAATACTGGGTGCACCCCACCCTCTTTCCCGAAACCAGGGCCGTGCTCGCCCAGTGCAACCTGCCGATATGCCTGGTGAGCAACATCGACCAGGCGGACCTTCAGGCGGCGCTCGAGCACACGGGCCTGCAGTTCCCCATGGCCGTCACAAGCGCCGACTGCCGCGCTTACAAGCCCCGCGCCGAGATGTTCCAGGCGGCGTTGGCGGCCCTGGGCTTGCCTCCCCATGAGGTGCTGCACGTGGGCGATTCGCTGGGCAGCGATGTGCGCGGCGCCAGGGCGCTGGGCATCCCCACGCTCTGGATCAATCGACGGGGAAAGCCGCTCCCGGCAGGCGACGGAGCGCCTGACTATGTGGCAGCGGATCTGAACGGGCTGCTCGACATTCTACGGCGAGACGGTTAACGCTACAACCCTCGCTATCCGCAGGGAGCAACTCAATGTAGAGATGGGATGGAGCCCGCCTTGCCGGGTTTAGCGCTGCGCAACCGTCCAGCATTGAGCCTTGGGGGATGTGGTGTGGGTGTTGCAACCTGTTCTGCAGCTCTGCGGAGCGGCAGAACAGGTTGCAACACCCACACCACATCCCCCCCATGTAAAGAGGCTGCCGGCCGGCGGCGTAGCAGGCTACCCGGCGCTTGCCATTAAGGAGGCCTTGCATGCTCTATGGACAGACGAACGTACCCATCGAGCTGACGCTGACGGCAGCGCGGCCCTATGCCGACGTTTTCAACGAGATCGAGGTCGACGTCATCTGGCAGGCGCCCAGCGGCGAGGAGAGGATCGTGCCGGCTTTCTGGGTGGGCGGCAGCATCTTCCGCGCCCGCTATGCCTCCGCCGAGCCGGGGCGGCACCGTTACCGCACGGTGTGCAGCAACCCACAGGATGCCGGCCTGCATGGGCAGACGGGCGAGCTGGAGCTGGCGCCCTACGCGGGGGAGCACGCACTCTACCGGCATGGCCGCCTGCGCGTCGCCGCTTCGCGGCGGACGCTGGAGCATCGTGACGGCACGCCCTTCTTCTGGCTGGGCGATACCTGGTGGTACGGGCTGGTGCAGCGGCTGGAGTGGCCGCAGGGCTTTCACACGCTGGTGGAGGATCGGGTGGCCAAGGGGTTCAGCCTGATCCAGATTGTGGCCGGGCCGCTGTGCGATTTCGATGCGGAGCACGACCCGTGGAACCCGCAGCAGGCCAACGAGGCCGGGCTCTCCTGGGAGCCGGGCTGGGCGCGCATCAACCCGCGCTATTATGACCTGGCCGATCTGCGCATTGCCTACCTGGTGGAGCGCGGGCTGGTGCCTTGCATCGTCAGCATGTGGGGCTACTTTTTGCCGTACCTGGGTGTGCGCAAGGTCAAGCAGCACTGGCGCAACCTGGTGGCCCGCTATGGCGCCTACCCGGTGATCTGGTGCCTGGCCGGCGAAGTGACCATGCCCACCTACAGCCATATCCCGCTGGGGGGCGGCAGCCAGGATACAACGGCCGAATCCGCGGCCCTGGCCGCGGGCTGGACGGAGGTAGCCCGCTACCTGCGCGCCGTCGATCCCTATCACAACCCCCTCTGCGCCCACCCCTGGAACCCGGTCAGCGGGCGGCTCGCCCTGCGCGACGAGACCCTGCTGGATATCGACATGCTCCAGACCGGCCACGGCGGCTACCCCACCCTCGGCTTTACCGTCGAGCAGGTGGCGGCGGCTGCGGCGCGAGCGCCGCGCATGCCGGTCATCGATGGCGAAGTGAACTATGAGGGCATCATGGGCGGCAGCTGGCAGGAGGTGCAGCGGGCGGCCTTTTGGATGTGTGTGACCGCCGGGGCCGCCGGCCATACCTATGGCGCCCAGGGCATCTGGCAGATGAACTCGCGCTCCGGGCCGCCACACGACGGGAACACGGGGAGCTGGGGCAGCGGGTTCTGGCAGGATGCGATGAACCTGCCCGGCTCGGCCCAGGTGGGGCTGGGCCGGCGCTTTCTGGAGCGCTACCCCTGGTGGCTTTTCGAGCCCCGGCCAGAGCCCGCGCTGCCGGAGGGGAGGCTCGCCCCCTGCGCCACGGGGATACCGGGGGCACTGGCTATCTACTACCTGCCGGTCAACTGCATCGAGGACCGGCTGCGGGGGGTCGACCGCGGGCCGTTCGATGGGCAGTTCCCGCGCGTCACCGTCGAGCCGGGCGCTCACTATCAGGCCTACTTCTTCGACCCGCGCACCGGCGCCGACGTGCCCATCGGTCCCGTGGAGCCTGCTGGCGACGGCACCTGGCTCGTGCCCCGCAAGCCGAGCATGGAGGATTGGGTGCTGGTACTGGAGGATAAGGAAGCCCTGGCTAGTTTGACAACCTTTCCGATCAGTGCTACACTGGCGCCAATTGAATAGGTCAGCGGTCCAGGTGCTCTTGGCCCGGATGCCAGAGCCGAAGAGGGAAGCCGGTGCAAGTCCGGCGCTGTCCCGCAACTGTAATCCCAGCCATAGCCGGGAGAGTCAGGATACCTGCCTGGTCCGCGCTCCAACATTTGGCCTTCGAGGAAAGGGGCCGGAGCCCTGGCAGCAGTGCGTTCCGAACCCCCATTCTTGTGATGGGGGTTTTTCGTTTCCAGGCGCGGGGGCGTCCTCCGCCGCTGCCCTCCTTCCTTCTCCTCGTGGCCGCATCCAGTGTCCTTCGAGGAGGGGACCAACGCATGAGATCGTTCCATCGTACTGGCATCGTTCTGCTCATGGCCGCCTTGTTAGCGGCGACCCTGGGCGCCTGCAGCCCCGCGGCTACACCAACACCCACAGCGGCCCCGGCCGCGACCCCTGTGCCACCAACCGCAGCGCCAACGGCTACGGTTGCCCCGGTGGTTGCCTCTGAGAGTGCTTTCCCCATGACCGTGACGGATGACGGCGGCGCCGCTGTGACCATCAAGGCCGAACCTCAGCGCATCATCTCGCTGGACCCCGCGCATACGGAGACCCTCTTTGCCCTGGGCCTGGGCGACCGCGTGGTAGGCGATACCACCTACTGCGATTACCCCGAAGCCGCCAAGACCAAGGAAAAAGTGGGTGAGTTTGACAAGATTGATCTGGAAAAGGTCGTCAGCCTGAGCCCCGATCTTGTCTTGGCCGCCAGTATTGACTCCCAGTCGGTCGTGCCCGCTCTGCGCCAGCGTGGCATCACAGTAGTGACGCTGGAGCCCACGGATATCGCCAGCACCCTGAAAGAGATCGATTTCGTCGGCAAGATCACCGGCCGCAGTGAGCAGGCCAAGGCCGTCGTGCAGGGCATCCAGGCCCAGCTCGATAGTGTGGCTGCCACGGTGGCCAAAGCTCAGACCAGGCCGCGCGTCTTTTGGGAGCTGAGCCCAGATCTCTACACGGCGGGCAAGGGTTCGTTCGTCGACGACATCATCACCCGCGCTGGCGGCGACAATATCGGCACCCAGGTGGCGGGCGAATGGCCGCAATTCAGCCTGGAAGCGCTCATCGCTGCGGACCCGCAAGTGATCATCCTGGCTGACCACGGCTCGGCGGGCGGCCAGTCGGTGGCGACGGTCAAGGCCCGTTCGGGCTGGAGCGGCATCTCTGCTGTAAAGCAGGGCCGGATTATCGAGGTCGATGATGTCAATATCGTCTCACGCGCCGGTCCGCGCGTGGGCGATGCGGTGGAGTATATCGCCAAGGTGCTCCACCCCGATTTGTACAAATAGCTCGCCCCCGGGGCTAAGCCGCCGTGCTAAGAACAAAGCCCCTCAAGGGGGCTGAATAGCCCGCAGGGCTATGTATTCTTAGCGCGATGGCTTTCAGCCCTGGGCGGTCTGAAAACACGGCAGGCAAGGTACACACGAATGCAGGCATCGGTTGAAGGATGGGGTCCGTTCTGGTCGCGCACCCGTTGGGTGGCGCTCCTGGTGGCGGCGGCAGTGCTGGTTCTGGCCATTGGGCTGGGCGCGGCCAAAGGGTCGGTTGCGATCCCCCTGTCTACGCTGGCGGCGATGGTCGGCCGTCGCGTGTTTGGCCTGGAGGGCGCCGCAACGTGGCCGGCCAGCTGGGAGACTGTCCTTTTCCAGGTGCGCCTGCCCCGTGTGTGCCTGGCCGCCCTGGTGGGGGCAGCCCTCAGCCTGGCTGGGGCGGCCTACCAGGGGCTCTTTCACAATCCTCTCGCTGACCCCTACCTGGTCGGCGTCTCCTCGGGGGCAGGGCTGGGGGCGACCCTGGCCATGTACCTGGGGATTCAGATGACCTGGGCGGGGTTGGGGGCGGTCCCGATCTTCGCCTTCTTTGGGGCGCTGGCAGCCACGGCGGCCATCTATGGCCTGGCCCAGGTGGGCGGCAAGACCCCGGTCACGACTCTGCTCCTGGCCGGGGTCGCCGTGGCATCGCTCCTGTCGGCGGTGACGACCTACATCTGGCTGGCTGCGGCCAATGCTTTCCAGAGCATGACCATCATCTCCTGGCTGATGGGTAGCCTGGCATTGGCCAACTGGTCGGAGGTGCGCGTGCTCTTGCCCTACCTGCTGGTGGGCGGCACCGCTATCATCCTGGGGGGGCATGCCCTCAATGTGTTGCAGCTGGATGAGGACCAGGCTCATCTGCTGGGTTTGAACGTCGAGCGTACCAAGCTCTTTCTGGTCGCGGCCAATGCCCTGTTGACGGCAGCTGCTGTGGCCATGAGCGGTATCATTGGTTTTGTCGGGCTGATCGTGCCCCACGCCGTGCGCCTGGCCTGGGGGCCCGATCACCGTTTTCTGTTGCCCATGTCGGCCCTGATCGGCGCCGTGTTCATGATCGCCGCTGACGGCATCGCGCGTACCATCCTGTCGCCGGCGGAGGTGCCCGTGGGCGTCGTGACGGCCATCTGCGGTGTGCCGTTTTTCCTGTATCTGTTGCGGCGCAAGAAGCAGTCGGTGTTTTAGAGCTAACAGCCTGCCGGATGGCGGCGAAGCAATACCGTCGGCCGGCCTCCAGGAGTTTATCCATGATGGCTCCGCTTCTCAACAAGACCTATCCAGGACACCTGCAGGCGCAGGACCTGACCTTCGCCTATAATGGCTCGCCGGTGCTGCAGCACGTCTCGCTGGATCTGCAGCCTGGGCGCCTGGTGGGCGTGGTCGGGCCCAATGGGGCGGGCAAATCGACCCTGGTCCGCCTGCTGAGCGGGCTGCTTCCGCCGGGGGCGGGCAAGGTGACGCTGGATGGGCGGCCGATTGGAGCGTGGAAGCGCCGTGACCTGGCTCGCCGGCTGGCCGTTGTGCCCCAGGCGCCTAACCTGCCTGAGATGTTCACCGCCGCAGAGGTGGTGCTCCTGGGCCGTACGCCCCACCTGGGCATACTCGGTAACGAGTCGGCCCACGACCGCGAGGTGGCGCGCCGGGCCATGGAGCGCACCGAGACCTGGCACCTGGCCAACCGGCCTATTGGCACCCTTTCCGGCGGCGAGAAGCAGCGGGTGGTAGTGGCGCGAGCCCTGGCCCAGGAGCCGGCCGTGCTGCTGCTCGATGAGCCGACCACTCACCTCGATGTCAATCACCAGATCGGCCTCATTTCCCTGATCAAGCATCTGGTGGCCGCCGATAATCTGGCGGCGCTGGCCATCCTGCACGACCTCAACCTGGCCAGCCTGTACTGTGATGAGCTAATCTTGCTGGTGGACGGGCAGGTGAGGGCCTGCGGCTCGCCGCAGCAAGTGCTTACCGATGCTCGCATTGCCCAGGCCTATGGTACTGATGTGCTGGTCATGCCCCACCCACGCACCGGGCGCCCGCTGGTTTTTCCCGAGGCCGAGCCGTGAGCGGGTTGGCCCTGGCCATCGGGGGCATGGCGCTGGCCGCAGGGCTCGACCTCGCGGCCGGCGACCCTCCGAACCGCTACCACCCCGTGGCCTGGATGGGAAGTCTGGTCCACGTGGGCGAGACCAGACTCCTCAAGTCTCCAAGACTTGAGTCTGATTCCCCCGGTTGGGATTGGCCGGCATTCCTGCAGGGTGCGGCCCTCACCCTGGGTGGAGCGCTCCTTTTCAGCTTGCCCCTGTGGCTGTTCTTCCATTGGCTGGCGCCCTTTTCGTGGCCGCTGGCCCTTGTTCTGAGCGCTGTGGGGCTCAAGATGACCATCGCCTACCGGGGCCTCATCCGGGCGGCTCGTGCGGTGCAGGGGGCACTGGCCGCCGGTGACCTGGCCGAGGCGCGCCGGCTGGTGAGCTGGCACCTGGTGAGCCGCGATACCAGCCGGCTGGAGGAACCCCTCGTGGCGGCGGCCACGGTGGAATCGGTGGCCGAGAACCTGACCGACGGCCTGGCCGCGCCCCTCTTCTATTATCTATTGGGCGGGCTGCCCGCGGCCTGGGCCTATCGCTATGCCAACACTTGCGATTCCATGCTCGGCTATCATGACCCAGAGCACGAATACCTGGGCAAGTTCCCGGCCCGCTTGGATGACGTCCTCAACTGGCTGCCGGCCCGCCTGACAGCGTTTGCCCTGGTGGCTGGGGCCTGGCTGGCGGGGCAGGATGCCGCCGGCGCCTGGCGCACGATGTGGGCACAGCATGGGCGCACGGCCAGCCCAAATGCCGGCTGGACCATGAGCGCCATGGCCGGCGCCCTGGGGGTGACCCTGGAGAAGGTGGGCCACTATCGGCTGGAGGGCGGCAAGGGCGCTCTGGATGCCTGCACCATTGCCCGCAGCCTTCGGGTGGCCCGCGTCACACTGGCCTTGCTGCTGGCCGGCTTCTCTGGGGCGGCGCTCGCCGTTTACCTTGTCTTGAGATGAGATGCGAAACGGCGCGAAAACAATGGAACTTGTGCGAAAACACTGGAACAGGAGCACACGATGGTTACCCCACAGCCGCGCGCCCATCTGGCTGCGTTTGAGCCTGCCCGGCACGGTGGGCCCGATTACGCCCTGCTCGCCCAGAGGGGTCTCTCGCCCAACGCGGTGATCGATTTCTCCGCCAATACCAACCCCTACGGCCCGCCGCCGCGGGTGCGCGCCGCCCTTGCCTCACTCACCCTCGACCGCTATCCCGATCGCCATGCCCATGACCTGGCGGCAGGTATCGCCGAGCGCCACGGTGTGCCCGTGGAGCAAGTGCTGGTGGGCAATGGCTCAGTCGAGTTGATTCGCCTGCTGGCCCAGGCCTACCTGGAGCCGGGCGACGCCTGCCTGCTGGTGGAACCCACCTTTGGCGAATACCGCGCCGCCGCCGCGCTCGCCGGGGCGGAGATCATTTCCTATCGCACGAAGGCGCGGGCCGGCTTCCGGCCGCAGATGGAGGCGCTCACCGCCCTCGCCCGCGAGTGCGCGCCGCGCCTGACCTTCCTCTGTAACCCCAACAACCCGACGGGGGTCTACCTGCCGCAGAAGGCGGTGGCGGCTCTGGCCGAAGCCTGCGCGGGCGGCCTGCTCGTGGTGGATGCCGCCTATGAACCCTTTGTGCGAGAGGCCTGGCCCGCAGAAGCGCTGCTGCGGCGCGGGAACGTGGCCCTGCTCCACTCCATGACCAAGGCGGAGGGGCTGGCCGGGCTGCGCCTGGGCTACCTGCTGGGGCCCGAGCCCGTGGTGAGCGCGCTGCGCAGGGTGCAGCCGCCGTGGAGCGTCAATGCAGCGGCGCAGGCCGCAGGGCTGGCGGCCCTGGCGGATGCGGGCTATCTGCGAGAGGCCCTGGGCGCCATCGCGCGGGAGAAGGAGCGGCTCGTGGGCGAGCTGCGGGCATTGGGGCTCGATGTGTTGCCTTCGGCCACCAACTATTTCCTGGTGCGTGTGGGCAATGCTGCCGCCTGGCAGGAGCGCCTCCTGGCCGAAAGCATCCTGGTGCGCGATTGCGCCTCCTTTGGCCTGCCAGAGTATATCCGCATCGCCACCCGGCGCCCGGAGGAGAATGACTGCCTGCTCGCCGCCTGTCGTGCGCATATCGGCGCGCACCATTCTGCGGCGGGGCGCGCATCGGTGCACACTACAAACCGGCGCGCTGAGAGCCTCGCCCCGGTGCTCATGGTGCAGGGCACGGCCTCTTCGGTGGGTAAGAGCCTGCTCGTGGCCGGGCTCTGCCGGCTCTTCCGCCGTGAAGGGTTGCGCGTGGCGCCCTTCAAGGCGCAGAACATGTCGCTCAACTCGTTCGTGACGCCCGAGGGCCACGAGATCGGCCGCGCCCAGGTGGTGCAGGCCGAGGCGGCGGGCATCCTGCCGCACGTGGATATGAACCCCATTCTGCTCAAGCCCGAGGCCGATGCGCGCTCGCAGATCGTGCTCAATGGCCGGCCCTGGCGGAGCTTGCCCGCTGGCGCCTATTACCTCCATCGCGACGAGTTATGGCCCCAGGTGACCGGCGCCCTGGACCGACTGCGGGCGCGCTACGACCTGGTAATCGCCGAGGGCGCCGGCTCGCCGGCGGAGATCAACCTGCGCCGGGGCGATATCGTGAATATGGAGGTGGCCCTGCATGCGCAGGCGGCGGTGCTGTTGGTGGGCGATATTGACCGGGGGGGCGTTTTCGCGGCGCTGTTGGGCACCCTCATGCTGCTGGCGCCCGAGGAGCGCGCCCTGGTGCGCGGGCTCCTGATCAACAAGTTTCGCGGCGAGCGGGCGCTCCTGACCGACGGCCTGCGTATGCTGGAGGAGCGGGCCGGGGTCCCCGTGGCGGGGGTGGTGCCGTACCTGCACAACCTGGCTATCGCCGAGGAGGATGGGGTCCACCTGGAGGACCTGCGCGAGGCGGCGCGCGCTGCGATTGGGGCTCCCCGGCAGGCTGCGGAAAGCTCACTGGAGGTCCCGGCGACGGCCATAGATATCGTCGCCATCCATCTGCCCCACATCTCGAACTTTGACGACCTGGATGCCCTGCGGCTCGAGCGAGGCGTGCGCGTGCGCTGGGTCGAAGCGGTGGAGGCCCTGGGTTGGCCGGCCGCGATCATCATCCCCGGCAGCAAAAACACCCTGGACGACCTGGCCTGGCTGCGCGCGCAGGGGCTTGCGGGGGCCATCGTCGAGCGCGCGCGGGCGGGAACGGCGCTCGTGGGCATCTGCGGCGGCTATCAGATGCTGGGCCGCACCCTGGCCGACCCTCAGGGCTTTGATGGCAATGCGGGCGCGGTTACAGAGGGCCTGGGCCTTTTGCCCGTGGATACCGTCTACTATCCGGAAAAGGCCACCTACCAGGCGCGGGCGCGCGTCTGCGCCAGTGAGGGCTGGCTGCGCGAGGCCGCCGGGGCTGAGGTCACCGGCTATGAGATCCACATGGGCGACACGCGCGGCGGGCGGCCGCTGTTCACCCTGACCCACCGCGGCGCCGAGTGCCTGGAGCAGCCGGAGGGCGCCATCGACGCCAGCGGCCGCATCTTCGGCACCTACCTGCACGGCCTCTTCGATACTCCGACCTTCCGCCGCGCATGGCTCCGTAGCCTGGGTTGGGGGGGCGCGTGTGCTCCTGAGCAGCCTGGGGATGAACGCCTGAAGGCGTCACTACAAGGCTTTGCGCAGTTCGACTCGGTCGATTCGGAAGCTTCGCCTTCACAGGCAGACCCTCGTAGTGATGCCTTCAGGCGTTCGTCTCCAGGCTTTGACCTGCGCGAGGTCCGCGAGGCCGCCTATGATCGCCTGAGCGATGCCCTGCGCGAGAGCCTGGACCTGGGCCTGCTCTTCCGGCTGGTGGACCGTGGGCGCTAGGGCGCGCGTGCGGCTGCCGGGCACCTGCGGCGAGCTGGTGCAGGGCACGTTGGCGGGGACGCCCTTTCTTGTCTCCTGCCCCATTGATCTCTATGCGACAGTCGAGGTGACCCTGGGCGATGGGCCCGGCCCGCTGGTCGCGCCGCGCCGCACGCCCAAAGCGAGGGCCGCCCTGGAAGCGGCGTTGGCGTATTGGGGCGAGGAAGGACGCGCGGCGCGGCTTCGGGTAGAATCGGGGCTCGCGCGCGGCAAGGGGCTGGGTTCCAGCACGGCCGACGTGGGCGGGGCGATCTATGCCGCGGCCCTCGCACTGGGGCGGGACCTTTCGCCGCAGGAGGTGGGGCGGCTGGCCGTGAACACCGAGCCCTCCGACAGCACCCTTTTCCCCGGGCTGGCGCTTTTTGATCACCGGAATGCTTCGCTCTACGAGCCCCTCGGCCCCGCGCCGCACCTCGATATCCTGGTGCTCGACGGCGGGGGCCGGGTTGACACGGTGCGCTACAACCAGCGCGACCACCGTGCCCTTTTGCAAAAGCTGGAGCCCGAGCACCGTGAGGCGCTCGCGCTGCTGCGCGCCGGCCTGCAAGAGAACGACTCGACGCTGATCGGCCGCGCGGCCACCCTCAGCGCCCGAACACACCAGGCGCTCCTTTTCAAGCCAGCCCTCGACCATGCCCTGGCTCTGGGCAGCGAGGTTGGCGCTGTGGGCGTCTGCGTCGGCCACAGCGGCACCGTTATCGGCCTTTTGCTTGACCCTGCCCACACCAACGCCACAAGAGCCGCCGAGTACATCCAGCCCCGCTTACGGGGGCTGCAGTTGCTGGCGGTGACCAGGCTGGTGGGCGGAGGAATACGTAATGCGTAAAACGTAAAGTTTTCATTCCGAGATACACGTTGCTCAACGGCATCTTGTCAAGGCACACAGATCGCTGAGCAACACCTGCTTCGCCATGACGACTTGACGGTCATGTACGCAACTCAGTTACAAACAGACCCACTACCAAAGGAGAACCCTACCCATGTCCACACTCGCACAGACCATCGCCGCCATCGGCCCGCTGGATGCGGGCGCCATGGAGCAGGCGCGCGCCCGCCAGGATCAGTTGACCAAGCCGCGCGGCAGCCTGGGCCGGCTGGAGGCGATCTCGATCCAGGTGGCGGGCATCACCGGCCGCCCGCTGCCGCAGATCCGCCAAAAGGCGGTGATCACCATGGCCGGCGATCACGGCGTGGTGGCCGAGGGGGTGAGCGCCTACCCTTCCGCGGTCACACCGCAGATGGTGCTTAACTTTTTGCACGGTGGGGCGGCTATCAACGTGCTCTCACGACACGTGGGGGCGCGTGTAGTGGTGGTCGATGTGGGGGTGGCCAGCGACATCCCGCCGCAGCCGGGGCTGGTGCTGCGCAAGGTGGCCCACGGCACGGCCAATATGCGCCGGGGCCCGGCGATGACCCACGAGCAGGCCGTGCAATCCCTTGAGGCGGGCATCGAGGTGCTGGAGGCGGAGCTGGCTCGGGGGCTGGATATCGTGGCCACGGGCGACATGGGCATCGGCAACACCACCCCTTCCTCGGCCATCGTGGCGGCGGTGACGGGGCTGCCGGTGGCCCAGGTGACGGGGCGCGGCACGGGCATCGATGACCACGGCTTGGACCTCAAGGTAGCCGTGATCGAGGACGCCTTGCGCCTCAACCAGCCCGACCCGCACGATGGGCTGGACTTGTTGGCCAAGGTTGGGGGGCTGGAGATCGGTGGCATCGCCGGGGTCATCCTCGGCGCGGCGGCGCACCGGGTGCCAGTTGTGGTGGACGGGTTCATCTCCACGGCGGGCGCCGTCATTGCGGCGCTGCTCGCCCCCGGGGCCAGGGATTACATGATCAGCGGCCACAAGTCGGTGGAGATCGGCCACGCCGCCATGCTCAACTACCTCGGCCTCACGCCCCTGGTGGACCTGGACCTGCGCTTAGGCGAAGGCACGGGGGCGGTGCTCGGCATCAGCCTGGTCGAGGCCGCCTGCAAGGTCCTGTGCGAGATGGCGACGTTTGGCGAGGCGGGGGTATCCGATAAGGAGTAATACGTGCGGTCGTCATGGGACGTAATAAGTAAAAAGTAATAAGTAAGGTTGCCTGGGTAGAGCGCGTATTGCTTTTCAGCCCGCTTGTGCCGGCAGGGCCTGCGTAACGCATCTGGCACTCCGGAATGGCGGCCTTACTCATTACGGTTTACTTATTACGCCCCACGCTTCGCAGCCGTTTTGACAAAAAGCCGCAATTCCCCTATACTAGACTCATCATCACTTGATGGAGGTGAATCGGATGTCTGGCAGCGCCGTTTGCTTTGTGCGGGCCGCTGTGCATCCTTGATTCGCCAGTTTTCCTGAGAAGCAACCTTTTTGGCTGTGGGTGCATGCGCCCACGGCCTTTTTTTGTTTCTCAAGCAGTCATCAAGTGAGGAAGCATGCTGCAAGTTTCATCCGTTCACAAGCGCTATGACGACCAGGTTGTCCTCGCGGACGTCTCTTTCATCGTCAACCCCGGCGACAGGCTGGGATTGGTTGGCCCTAACGGCTGCGGCAAGACGACCCTGCTGCGCATCATCGCTGGCCAGGAGGAGCCTGACCGCGGCTCGGTCCGGCTGAGCCCGGCGAATCTGCGCCTGGGCTACCTGGAGCAGGGGCTGACCTACCGCGCAGATGAGACGGTGGGCGAGGCTCTGCACCTCGGCGAGGACGAGCTGGCGGCGGCCGAGCAGCAGTTACAAGAGGTGGCCGGGGCGCTGGCTACGGCCAGTGAGGGCGAGCGCTCCCGGCTGGAAGATGCCTACAGCCGGGCCCTGGCCGAGCTGGAGGCCCTGGCCGCGCAACACTCCTCCGCCCACGATGCCCTGGCGGTGCTGGCCGGGCTGGGGCTCAAAGATGTTGCCCTGGAAACCCCCGTCGCCACCCTCAGCGGTGGGCAAAAGACCCGCCTGGGCCTGGCGCGCATCCTCCTTGCGCGCCCGCAGGTCCTGCTCCTCGATGAGCCGACCAACCACCTCGATATCGATGCCCTGGAGTGGCTCGAAGGCTGGCTGCAAGCCTACCGGGGGGCGGCGCTGATCGTCTCTCATGACCGGAGCCTCCTCGACCGCGCCGTCAATACCATCCTGGAGCTGGACCCCCGCAGCCACACCGTCACCGCCTACCCTGGCGCCTATGATGACTATCTTGCCGCCAAGCAGCGCGAGCTCGATGACCAGTGGTCGGCCTACAAGGACCAGCAGGATCGCATCGCCCGCGTGAACGAGGATGTGCGCCGCCTGACCAACTATGCCGGCAGCATCGAGCGCGGCACAACCCACTTTCACATCCGCAAGATCGCCAAGGGCATCGCCCGGCGCGCGGTGGTGCAGCGGCGGCGGCTGGAGCGTGAGCTGGACGAGGCCCGGGTCGACAAGCCTGAGCCGACCTGGCAGATGAAGCTCGAGTTTGTGGATACGCCGGAGAGCGGCCAGGATGTGCTCATCCTCGACGCCGTGAGCGTGGGCTATGGGGGCGCGCCGCTCCTCACGGGGGTCAACCAGCTGCTGCGCAGCGGCGAGCGGGTGGCGCTGATCGGGCCTAACGGCGCCGGCAAGACCACCCTGCTGCGCGCGATCACCGGGGAGCTGGCCCCCCTGGCCGGCCGGGTGCGCCTGGGTGCGGGTGTCCACCTGGGCTACTATTCACAGGAGCAGGAGAACCTCGACCCGGAGAGCACCCCATTCGCGACCATTGCCGCCGTGGCGCCCCTCTCGGAGACGGATACCCGCTCCTTCCTGCACTACTTTCTCTTTGCCGGCGATGATGTCTTCAAGCCCGTGGGCAGCCTGAGCTACGGTGAGCGCGCGCGGCTGGTGCTGGCCCGCCTGGTGGCCACAGGCTGCAATCTGCTCCTGCTCGACGAGCCGATCAATCACCTCGACATCCCCAGCCGGGCCAACTTTGAGCGTGCCATGGCCGCCTTTGACGGCACAGTGCTGGCCGTGGTGCACGATCGCTACTTTATCCGCCAGTTCGCGAGCCGCCTGTGGGTGATCGAGGCAGGGACCGTCGCAAGCTATGTGGACCTGGACGATTGGCGGCGGGGCAGAGGAGGGTGACTATGTTGCAGATCTCCGCCATCCGCAAGCGCTATGGCGACAACCTGATCCTCGACGATATTTCCTTCATCGTCAACTCTGGCGAGCGTATCGGGCTGATCGGGCCCAACGGCTGCGGCAAGACGACCCTGCTGCGCATCATCACCGGGCAGGAGGAGCCCGACGCGGGCTCGGTGCAACTCGACCCGCCGGACCTGCGCGTGGGGTGGCTCGAGCAGGGGCTCACCTATGCCGCCGGTAAGACGGTCGGTGAGGTCCTGCGCGCCGGGGAGCGCGAGCTGGAAGCGGCGGCGGCGCACGTGGCGGAGCTGGCCGAGGCGCTGGCCGGGGCGGCCGATTCTACCCAACCGCGGCTGCTGGCTGCATACGACCAGGCCCTCTCCCGGCTGGAGGAGCTGAGCGCCGCCCAGCCGGCCGAGCACGAGTGGGACCCCGCACGAGTTCTGCCGAAAGCGCGGCGCCCATCAAGCATCAACCTATCACCTGGCAGAACTCGTGTGGGAGCCCACGAGGCCGAAGCGGTGCTGGCCGGACTCGACCTGAGCGGCCTGGACCTGCAGACGCCCGTGGCGACCCTCAGCGGTGGCCAAAAGACGCGTTTGGGCCTGGCGTGCCTGCTGCTGGCGCGGCCGCAACGGTGCTCATCGCCGTCCATGACCGTTACTTTATCCGGCAGTTTGCCCAGCGCCTGTGGGCCGTGGAAGGGGGCACGATCAGGGATTATCCGGATCTGGACGATTGGAGGCGGGAGCGTAATTCGTGAGGCCGGCCATGGAGCCTAATAAGTAAACCGTAATAAGTAAGGCTGCCATTTCGCAGTGTATATTGCTCCTCAAGATACTCGCCCTGGCAGAACCTGCCCAAAGTATCAGGCGCGCTGCTATGGCGACCTTACTTATTACGGTTTACTTATTACGCATCACGCGTGGTTACTCGCCGACGCACACCGTCTCTCGCCGCTCGGGGGCAGGCATGCCCTCCTGCCACATCGTGTAATAGTCTCCTGAGCGGCCGAGGGTGGCGCCGTAGGGGTGGCCCGCAGCGTCCATCGCCAGGATGCTGACGCCCCCCTGCACGCCGCCCCGGTCCATCTCCTGCAGGTCATGGATGGCCTCGCGGCAGGCCTCCTCCACGCTGCGCCCCATCTTCTGGTAGAGCACCACGCTGCGCGCCGTGCCGCAGCGGATGGTCCATTCGCCCACGCCGATGCAGGCCGCGGCGCCGTAGCGGTCATCGCAATAGTTGCCGGCGCCGATGATGGGGGAATCGCCCAGGCGGCCGGGGTATTTCCAGGCCCAGCCGCTGGTGCTCACAGCCACCGCCAGGCGCCCCCGCGCATCCTGCGCCAAAATGTTCACCGTGCCCTGCACGTGCGCCGGGTCGGCCATGGCCCAGGCCAGCCGCGACAGGCTTTGCGGCGGCCATTGGCGCTGCTCCTCGGCCGTCGCGTGCGCGGCGATCCACTCTTCCCACACTTTTTGGGCCTCGGGAGTGAGGGTATCGCCCGCTTCGGCCCCGATCTCACGGGCAAAGCGGGCCGCGCCCTCGCCCACCAGCAGCACGTGCGGCAGGCGCTCCATCACCTGGCGCGCTACCGAGATCGGGTGCTGGAACCCTTCCAGCGCGCCGACAGCCCCGCTGGCCAGGGTGTGGCCATCCATGATGCTGGCATCGAGCTGCACCTGGCCCAACAGGTTCGGGAATCCGCCCACTCCCACCGAGTGATTCTCCAGGTCCGCTTCCACCAGCCGTGCTGCCGCCTCGACCGCGTCGAGGGCGCTGCCGCCCCGGCGCAGGATCTCGATCGCCGATTCGATCCCAACTTCACCATTGACACTGGTCAGAACGATCACCGTTGGCTCCTTGTAAGGTTTTCTTTTCGCGCGGCCCCATGGTAAGCGGCAGGCAAGTCGCTGTCAAATGCCAGGGAGGCCCCAACGGCTGCCGGATTGTGAGCGCTGCATGCATGCGGCGCGAACCCTTTGAGGGGAGTTGGGGTCGGGCGGCGGTTGTGTCACCGCTGCCTGACCCCAACTCGTGCGCCCGGGTTGAGGCCGGTCAGGAGCGAAGCAATCTACCTGGCGAGGACCCGGGCCCTCCCCAATCGGTACGCTCGCGGCTACAGGCCCAAAACGGCAGCCGCCGCCACATAGATGGCGGCGCCCAGCCAATAGGGCGCACCGGGCAGGATCACATCATAGGCGACGCCTGCCCACAGCGGGCCGAGGATGCCCATCAGGCTGCCGAGCGCCGCGCTCACGCCCATGAGTGTGCCCTGTTCCTGCGGCGATACACCGTTCACCTGTAGTGTGGTCAGGGTAGGGAAGACAAAGCCGCTGGCGGACCGGCTGAGCACGGTGACAGGATAGATCAGCCAGAAGAGGGGAGAGAGGAAAGTAACCGGGGCCAGCGCCGCCTGCGCCAACAGACACACCGCAGCCACCCGCTTTTCACCCCAACGCCGCACCAGCGGGGGCACGAACACAGTCTGCACCACGGCGAGCGCGGCGCCGACCAGCACCATCTGCAGCCCCAATTGCCATGGCTGGGCGGCGAATTTGTCGATGAGGAACAGCGGCTCGGTGTTGTTGACGCCGTTGAACGCCAGGTTGAAGAGGCACAGCACGAGCAGCAGCCGCCCGAGGCCGGGCTTGCGCGCCATGCGGCCGATAGGCACCAGGGGGTTGAGGTCGCTGGCGCGGAGGGGTGCACTCTTGCGTAGCTCTCGAGGGAGCGACTCGGGCAGGAAAAAGTAGCCGAGTGACACGCTCAAGAGCGACAACCCGGCCGCGGCAAAGGCAGGCGCTTCGAGGCTCACCTGGCCGGCCACCGCGCCCAGCGCTGGGCCGAGGATGAGCCCCAGGCCCCACGCCATGCCGACCAGGGTCAGGTTCTTGGTGCGGTCCGCGGGCGCGGAGATGTCAATGATATAGGCCGCAGCACAGGAGATGTTGCCGCCGCTGGCGCCGCCGATTAATCGCCCCAGGAGCAGCACCCACAGCGCCCCGCCCAGCCCAAAGACCACATAGCCGGCCACCGAGCCCAAGACGCTCACCAGCAACACCCGCCGGCGACCATAGCGGTCGCCGAGTGTGCCGAGCAGGGGCGCGGCGACGAACTGCGCTGCCGCGTACATAACGGTCAGCAGGGTAACCATGAGGGCGCTATCGCTGTAACGGCGCACGAGGTAGGGGGCGACAGGCGCCAGAAGGAGCTGGCCCATCACGTCCAGCAGCATGATCGCAAAGATCAGCCCCAGCGCGCGCCGGGACGCCGTTGGCGTCTGGGCGGGGGCGAGGTTGCCTTGCCGGGCCAGCATTGCCACGTTGACTGCTCCTTAGTGACTTGCAATAAGCGGGGATGTGGCAGAGGGATTCTATTCGCCGGGGGCTGCTTTGGCAATTGGCGCCTGCCCGGCTCTGACCCGGGAGGGGGGATTGGGCGGGTTGTCTGCAGTCG
>Ga0078972_1004080_pt2 | contig 32556 bp, 26 predicted proteins | sample YelNatPaOPGAMG01_FD_67568 | JGI IMG/M metagenome (GOLD analysis project Ga0078972, IMG submission 67568) | Hot spring thermophilic microbial communities from Obsidian Pool, Yellowstone National Park, USA - OP-RAMG-01 (SPADES assembly) (version 2) | ecosystem: Environmental > Aquatic > Thermal...
ATTTATTTATTAAACAAAGATTGAAACTAATTAATTACTTTAGTTTTTTTATTTTTCTTGAACTAAATACTGGAAAATATTAAGTTCATTAAAACTTTAAAAAATTTTGTTTTTATATGAATTTTTAGTAATTTAGTAATTGAACTTGTTTATTTTGATGAAATGGATAAGAAATTTTCTACATTACACATTATCATCACGAATTTGGATAGTTCACATTTCTTTTCCCTCAAAACTTCGTTCTTTTATGTTTCTTATTCTTTAATTAATTTTACATTTTCTCAATCCAAAATGGGAGGTAAAATATGGATGCATTAACGCTTGCCCGATGGCAATTCGCCATTACAACAGTTTACCATTTCTTTTTCGTGCCTATCACATTGGGATTATCCATTGCCGTCGCAATAATGCAAACCGCTTACCATCGAACCGGTAAGGAAGTTTATCGAAAGATGACAAAATTTTGGGGCAAACTTTTCCTCATCAACTTCGCTATTGGGGTCGTAACTGGAATTGTTCTCGAATTTCAATTTGGTATGAACTGGTCGAACTATTCACGATTTATGGGTGATATTTTTGGTGCCCCACTTGCCATCGAAGCATTACTCGCTTTCTTTATGGAGTCAACTTTTCTGGGCGTTTGGATTTTTGGTTGGGATAGAATCCCAAAGAAGCTCCACCTTGCTTCAATCTGGTTGGTCGCAATCGGCTCTAACCTCTCTGCAATATGGATTTTGACTGCAAATTCCTTTATGCAACAGCCTGTTGGCTATGCAATTAGAAATGGACGGGCAGAAATGGTGGACTTTTTTGCTCTAATTACAAACGGACACCTCTGGGTGCAATTCCCACACGTTTTCTTTGGAGCAATGGCTACAACAGGATTTTTAATCCTTGCAATTAGCGCTTTTCATCTTTTCAAAAAAGAAAAGCACGAGACGTTTATTAAATCATTTAAATTCGGAGCCGTTTACGCTGTAATTGGAACGCTTCTTGTTATCCTTGTTGGGCATACTCAGGCACAGTATATGATTAAAGTCCAACCAATGAAGATGGCAGCTGCCGAGGCACTTTGGGAAAGCGAAAACCCAGCTGCAATGTCGCTTTTTACCTTTGGGGATGAGAAAAATCGCAGAGATGTTTGGGCAATTAAAGTTCCGGGCTTGCTTAGCTTTCTTGCATACAACAAATTTGATGGTGAAGTAAAAGGCATAAAAAACCTCCAAGCCGAAGCCGAAGCTAAATATGGTCCTGGCGATTATGTTCCCCCTGTTGCGGTATCTTACTGGACATTTAGAATTATGGTTGGCGCCGGATTCTTAATGTTACTGATTTCTGTTATTAATCTTGTAAAAGCTTTCAAAGAAAAATTTGAATTCCGTCCTTTGTGGTATAAAGTAACATTTTGGTCATTCCTATTACCAGTAATTGCAAATACTACTGGCTGGATTTTCACTGAAATTGCTCGTCAACCTTGGACTGTATTTGGACTAATCAGAACAGAACAGTCGGTCTCGCCAAATGTTTCCACTGGCTCGGTGCTATTTTCACTCATTGCTTATACCTTGATTTATGCTATTTTGATGATAATTATGATTGGGTTAATGATTAAATATGGAAAACGAAGCCCTGATGAAATCGAAAAAGAAGAAACTCTTTCGGAAATTCCAAATTCTGTTGTCAACAATTTATAGGAGGATAAAATGGATCTGAATACTATTTGGTTTATTTTGATTGCAGTTCTTTTCATTGGCTTTTTTGTGTTAGAAGGTTTCGATTATGGCGTCGGAATCCTGCTTCCTTTCCTCGGCAAAAACGATATCGAACGAAGAGCAATAATCAACACCATTGGCACCCACTGGGACGGGAATGAAGTTTGGATGATTACTGCTGGCGGCGCAATGTTCGCTGCATTCCCCAATTGGTACGCTACTTTGTTCAGCGGTTTCTACTTGGCATTGGTCATAATGCTTCTTGCTTTAATCCTTCGTGGGGTTGCATTTGAATACCGAAGTAAGCGCGAAAGTCCCGTTTGGCGCAATCGTTGGGATTGGATGATATTCATTGGTAGTTTCGTCCCTGCCCTGCTCTGGGGAGTTGCAATTTCGAATATAATCCGTGGTGTTCCAATCGATGACAAAATGAATTATACTGGAACCTTCTTTACGCTGTTAAATCCTTATTCACTTCTAGGAGGTATCACAGCACTTGCAATTTTCTCTTTACACGGGGCTATTTTCCTGTCGCTTAAACTCGCTGATGAGTTGTTGGAGAGAGCAAGAAAAACAGCAAGGCAGTTGTGGCTTCCCACAGTTATCCTTCTATTTGCCTACATAATCTTCGGTTATTTCGATACCGATATGTTTACAAAGCTCGGTGTAAATCCAGGCGTTATTCCAATTTTGGGCGGCATATCGATTTTAACAGTTGGATGGCTGTTGAAAATTAAACGAGAAGGCTGGGCTTTCTTAATGACCGCACTAACGATTGCTTTTTCCACAATAACAATTTTTATGGGTCTTTATCCCCGTGTAATGGTGTCTTCAACAAATCCAGATTGGAGCCTGACAATATATAATGCATCTTCGAGCCCCTACACTTTAAAAACAATGACAATCATTGCAATAATATTCGTCCCAATAGTGCTTGCCTATCAAGCTTGGAGCTATTGGGTCTTTCGCAAAAGGATTTCAACAAAATCTAAACTTGAATACTGACAAATCTCTTTAATTAATATTGGGGAGCTTTAGCTCCCCAGTTTTACACTATTTTGTTATTCAGGAAATTAAAATGAAAAACAAATTTACTGCTTTATTGGAAGTTGTCGAGGATATAGTATATTTTATAGTCGCCGTATTACTTGTAATATCTGCTTTGTTCCTTGTTATAAATGAATTTGTAACTTTGCCCCATTTATTTGCTGACGAGAACCAAATAAATTATCTTATTGAAATTATTTCCAAGACTCTATTATTAATTATGATTTTAGAGATTTTATATACTGTAAGAATTACAATAAAAGACAAAGTTTTATGCTCAGAACCTTTTTTGATAGTTGGAATGATTGCTGCAATTAGAAGGATTCTTATAATAAGTGTTGAAACAGCTTATTATCCGGATAAAATCAACACCTATATGCTTGAAATCGGTGTACTTAGTTCAATGATTCTAATTTTTGTTATTTCAATTTTTTTACTTAGAAAACAAAAGTAGAAAGGAGCGAGTTTTATGGCTAAATTAATAATCCTTGGTGCTGGAATTGCAGGGCAAACAGCAGCCTTGCATGCTCACAGGAAACTTGGAGGTAAACACGAAATAGTCGTGATATCTCCAAACAGCAAATGGAATTGGATCCCTTCTAATATTTGGGTTGGTATTGGATATATGAAGCCCGAGCAAGTAACATTCCCACTGGAACCTGTTTATAAAAAAACAGGAATTCAGTTTCACCAAGCAAAAGCAGTTAGTATCTACCCCGAGGGAGACAAAACAATTTCAAAACCGTTTGTTGTTATTGAATACACTTCAAAAGAAATGGCTGGCAAGCAAGAAAAGATAACCTATGATTACTTAATTAATGCCACTGGACCAAAATTAAATTTCGAAGCAACCAAAGGACTTGGACCCGGGAAGAATAGCCTATCTGTTTGTACTTATTCTCACGCCTATGAAACTTACCAAGTCGTTCAAGAAAAAATCGAGCGTTTGAAAAAAGGTGAAAAGCAAACTTTTCTTGTTGGAACGGGACACGGACTTTGCACTTGCCAAGGCGCTGCATTTGAGTACATATTAAATCTCGAATTCATTTTAAGGAAGCACAAGGTAAGAGATAAAGCACGTTTGATTTGGATTTCAAACGAGTTCGAAGTTGGAGATTTTGGTATGGGTGGTATGTTCATTAAACGGGGAGGTTATATCACACATACTCGAATTTTCACAGAATCACTTTTTACCGAAAGAGGAATAGAATGGATAACAAAAAGCCATATTAAAGAAGTTATGCCCGGTGAAGCTGTTTACGAAACTTTATCGGGTGAAGAAAAATCGGTTAAATTCGATTTTGCAATGTTACTTCCGCCATTTCAAGGTGTAGGACTTAAAGCTTTTAACAAAGATGGAAATGACATCACTTCCGAGCTTTTCTTGCCCAATGGCTTTATGAAAGTTGATGCAGATTATTCAAACAAACCTTACGAAGAATGGCAGCCATCGGATTGGCCAGAATATTACTTTAATCCTAAATATCCAAACATTTTCGCCGTAGGGATTGCCTTTGCACCTCCACACGCAATTTCTAAACCAATGTACAGTCCATCGGGTACCCCTATTTTCCCCACTCCACCTCGCACAGGAATGCCATCGGGGGTTATAGCTCGTATCGTTACTTATAATATTGTCGATATGATAAAAGGTAAAGCTGATAGACCAACAAGAAAAGCTTCCCTTGCCCATATGGGCGCAGCTTGTATTGCAAGTTCCGGAGCAAGTTTCTTTAATGGTTCTGCTGCATCGATGACAATTTATCCTATCGTTCCCGATTTCGAAAAGTATCACGATGTAGGCAGAGACTTGAATTATACGGTCGGTGAAATTGGATTGGCTGGCCATTGGATAAAACACTTCTTGCATTTCGCTTTTATTTACAAAGCAAAGGCTAATCCTTTATGGTTCTTGGTTCCAGAATAATTGGGGGCATTATGAAACAGAGAAGTCCATTTGAACAAACCTATTTTCCTCCTGTACCTACCAAGTTCACCTTATTTCTTCGTAAAAATTTTATTTACCAATTTTTCAGATTTATTGTTTTAAATCTGAAATTACTCAGAATGGTTAGAAAGCATTAGTTTTTCGTATATTTTTTCTTAAAAATTAGCATATATGCTTTTTAATAAAGAATTGTTCGCTTTTTTGCAAAACAAAAAGCTAATTTTTTTTGTTGTTATACTTTTTGGATTTCTCGTTGCTATCTCAACAATCTTTCAAGCTTTGATTTTAAGCCAAATAATAAATGCTGTTTTTCTCGAAAGAAAAGGTTTCGAACCTATTAAAACTTCGCTCTACCTTTTCATTGCCCTCGGATTTATAAAAGCACTGTTTTCTTTTCTTCAAAACACTCTTTCCCACTCGTTTGCAAGTAAAATTAAAAGCAACATTCGGACGAATTTGCTTAACCAAATTCCATCGGCTTTGCTTCTACAAGAACGAACTGGTTCCGCGATAAATACTTTCCTGACGGGCGTAGATAAGTTGGAAAATTACTTTACAAAATTTTTGCCACAACTCTTTCTTGCTGTATTTATCCCTTTGTTCATTCTGATACTGGTTTTTCCAATTGATTTTATTACAGGAATTGTATTTACTTTTACAGCACCAATCATCCCCTTTTTTATGTTTTTAATTGGCTCAATTGCCGAGAAATTGAGCCAAAAACAATGGAAATCCTTAAAATTACTTAGTGCTTATTATTTTGATGTCATACAAGGACTTCCAACAATTAAGCTTTTCAACCGTTCCAAAGAAGTTTTAAGAAAAATTGAAGAAATCACAAACATATTCCGAATCAAAACTCTAAGTGTTCTCAAAATCGCCTTCATCTCTGCAATGGTAATGGAACTGACCGCAACAATAAGCATTGCCATTGTCGCTGTGGCAATTGGTTTGAGGTTACTTAGCGGGAATTTTAATTTTGCAGAAGCCCTTTTCATTCTAATCATCGCTCCGGAATTTTACTTACCTATGCGTCAACTTGGAATTAGTTACCATTCCGCACTCGACGGAATTTCTGCTTTCGATAGCATCAAAGAATTACTTGCTTCTTCCAATCGAAATAATATCAACAATAATAACGAAAAAATCGAAAATCTAACTTCAAGAGAAATTGGTTTATTTATTAAAAATCATAGTCCTACCAATTTTAATTCAAGTGAAATTTCATTTAAAGATTCAAAAAATTGGATTAAGTCATACTTAGAAACTGCTCCAATCTTTTTCGAAAATGTAACTTTTGCTTACAACGAACGAAATATTAAAGCATTGGACTCAATTTCATTTAAAATCGAACCTAAAAAAATAACAGCAATTGTCGGCGAAACTGGTGCAGGCAAATCAACTTTGATGAATTTGCTTTTAAAATTCTTTGAACCAACAGGTGGGACTATTAAAGCTGGTGAATTTAATCTTGAAAACATAAACGAAATCGAATGGAGACAAAACATAGCTTGGATACCTCAAAATCCCCATTTATTCAACAAAACAATTTTGGAGAACATCAAAATAGCCAAGCCCGAAGCAAGCTTCGAGGAAGTAGTTGAATCCGCTCGACGAGCAAGAATTCATAATTTTATTGCATCACTACCAAACGGCTACTATTCATTTCCCGGCGAAGGTTCTTCGAAAATAAGTGGCGGCGAAGCCCAAAGAATTGCCATTGCTCGTGCTTATTTAAAAGACGCCCCTTTGCTTTTGGTTGACGAACCAACAGCAAATATCGACCCAATTACGGAAGGAGAAATTATCCTCGACTTTTTCAACTTGTTTCGCGACCGAACAGTTCTCATTATTGCTCACCGAATGGACACAATCCGCAAAGCGGACAGAATCGTGCTTCTCCAAAATGGAAGAATTGCAGGCATTGGCTCTCACGACGAACTTTTAAAAACTTCCGATTACTATAAAAAAATCTTTAAAGAACAAGATGAAAAACAAAGTCCAAATATTCAATAAATTACTTAAACTCACTCTCGATTATAAATTTGCAATGCTCACCGCAACTTTGATGGCATTTCTTGCTGTTGGAAGCGGCATTGGCTTGATGATGACCTCCTCGTTTATCATTGCAAGCGCTGCACTCCAAACCCCAATTTTTAAGTTGCAAGTTGCAATTGTCGGTGTTAGATTTTTTGGTATTGCTCGTGGAATTTTTAGGTATCTGGAACGATATTTTTCCCATAACATCACTTTCAAACTGCTTGCAAAATTTCGTATTTGGTTTTTCCAAAGTCTTGAACCTTTAATTCCTTCGAAAAAATTCGATTTAACAAGTGGAGACTTGCTTTCCCGTGCTACCGAGGATGTCGAAAGCCTCGAACATTTTTACGTCCGAGTTATTTCTCCACCTTTGGTCTTTCTTGGAATCTCTTTGCTTATGTTCATACTTCTTGGAATTTTCGATATTCGATATTCTTTTATTTTCTCAATCCTTTTCGTTGGCTCTGGGATTGGAATACCAATTTTAACATTGATTTTAAGCCGAAAAATAGGTATCGAACTTGTCAATTTAAAAGCAATAATCGAAGAAACAACGGTTGACTATTTTCAAGGGATTAAAGAACTTTTGGTTTACGATTTATATGAGAACTGGAAAAAAGAAATTCTATCGCTACAAAACCAAATTTTGGCTTTGGAATCCAAAATGAACAAAATTCAATCCTTAAACGAAATTTTGACTGGTTTGTTTATGAATTTAACAGTTGCGGTTTTGCTTTTCGTCGCTATTCCTGATGTTAACACTGGTAAACTAAACGGAATTTATCTTTCTGTAATAACAATTGGCATAATGGCTTCCTTTGAAATAATCTCACAGATGCCTCTTGCTTTTCAATTTCTAAGCAAAAGTTTAGAATCGGCAAAAAGACTTTACGACATTCTGGAGTTACCTTCCGCTGAACCCAAAAAAGCAGTTTCGCCAAATATTATCAATAACAACTTTTACAACTTAAAAGTCCATAATCTAAATTTTTCCTACGATGGAATTAGAAATACACTTTCGAACATAAATTTCGAATTGAAAGGAAGAGAGAAATTAGCTATTGTTGGCACAAGCGGTGCGGGAAAATCAACACTTGCAAATATTCTTGCTGGATTGCTTCCCCCAGATTCAGGAAAAATTCTTATTGGCAATACTTCATATTATGACTTAGCACCAGAACAGATAAGACAAATTATCTCTTTGGTTCCACAAAAAGTTCACCTTTTTGCTGGAACAATCAGAGAAAATTTATTATTTGCAAAACCCGACGCCACCGAGGGAGAAATTTTAAAAGCATTACAAATGTCTCAGCTTCAGAGTTTCATCGAACGCCTACCGAAAAAGCTCGACACATACATCGCCGAACTTGGCAACAATCTTAGTGGGGGCGAGATTAAACGAATTGGAATAGCCCGAGCTTTGCTTCGTAACACCCCTATCATTATTTTCGACGAGGTAACTTCGCATCTCGACCCATTTACAGAATCTGCTATTTTAGATTCGATACTCAAAATCTCAAAAGAAAAAAGCATAATCTATATTACACATAGGTTGACAAGAATGGATATTTTCAACCATATTATTGTCATCCAAAATGGTCAGATTGCTGAACAAGGAAAACATTCGGAACTAATAAAACAGGGATTTTACTATTCAAAACTTTTCTATTCTTTTGCAAAGAAATTAGATTAAAACTTTTAAAGTATTTTTCACCAAAGCTTCCAATAATATTAATGGGCAATTAAGCCCCCATAGAAGCCAGCGATTGAAACAACGATGAAAATAATAAATCCGATAATTAAATGGTACTTGTGAAGCTTGGCATTGAAAAGGAATGCTGTCCAAAGCAAAGAAAGTGTAGCTGTTGCATATCCAAACTTTTCGTGTATTTCAACTAAATATTCCTTTGGCGTGTTTTCGAATGCTTCCTCTTGGAATTTCCCTGTTACAATTGCCAGAATTGATGTAAAAAATGCAATTGGAACCAAAAATTTAATTGATAAATCCAGGTTTTTCCACTTTAACTGCAGCAGGCTAAAGAGAAAAGAAATAACAATTAATGCAACTGGAAAATGAACAATTTTGTTATGTAAATGAGAAAAAAGACTCCCGAAAAAGTCAACTTCTGAACCATTGCCAAATTTTTTCACTTCTGTTTCTTCTCCCTCGCTCGAAACTGCTGAATGAACAGCAGATTTATTTTGGTAAATTCCCTCGCCAAAAGAAAAGTAAGTAGTATTTTTATCTTCTGTAAAAACACTTGTATAATTATGTTTAAAGTATCCAAATATATTCTGTCCGAAAAAGAATAGTAATATTAAGATAATTGAAGAAAAGGTTTTGCCAATGGTTGAGATATTTACTTTGTGCATATTCACTCCCAAATTTCTTTAAAAATTTAATATGCAAAAATACAAAAATGGTTTTCTTAATATTTCATAATTTTGCAGTTTTTATAGGTATTTGGTCTATGAGATTTAGTCAGTATTTCATTCCAACGCTTAAGGAAACACCAGCGGAAGCAATAGTTCCTTCGCATCAACTTATGCTTCGTGCAGGTTTAGTTCGCCAAGTTGCCGCAGGGGTCTTTTCGTGGTTGCCTTTGGGTTTCCGTGTTCTGAACAAGGTAATCAACATCTTACGTGAAGAAATGAATGCCATCGGTGGACAGGAATTTCTCCTTCCCGCATTAAATCCAACTGAAATTTGGGAACAAACCGGACGCGTCGAGGCTATGGGCGATGTAATGTTTCACATCAAAAATCGCGATGGTTTGGTTTTGGCACCTACTCACGAAGAAATAATTACTTTTCACGCAAAACAACATATTCAATCTTACAAAGACCTCCCACAAATTTGGTATCAAATCCAAACTAAATTCCGAAACGAACCACGACCCAAATCGGGTGTGCTTCGTTGTCGTCAATTCATTATGAAAGATTCATATTCCCTGGACTCGTCTTGGGAAGGTTTGGATATTAGTTACAATAAACATTTGGAGGCTTACAAAAGAATTTTCTCTCGTTGTAAACTGAACTTTTTTATAGTTGGTGCATCGAGCGGAGCGATGGGCGGCTCAAAGTCCCAAGAGTTTATGGTAGAATCTAATGCTGGCGAAGATGTTTGTGCCATCTCGGCAAGTGGCTATGCAGCCAATCTCGAAGTGGCTACATCAAATTTGCCACCTGTCGGCAGAAAAGAACCCAGCTTGCCAATAGAAAAATTTCCTACACCTAATGCAAAAACCATAGATGAGCTAATCCAGCAATTTGGATTCGACGAAAATTCATTGGCAAAATCTGTGGTATATATTATCAATAGTGAACCAGTTTTGATATTAATGCGCGGGAATGATGAACTCAACGAAACCAAATTGCAAGCAGCTTTCGGAACCAACAAGTTTCGACCTGCTACCCCACAAGAGCTTCTTGAAATCACCGGTGCAAATGCTGGTTCCATTGGTCCAGTTAATTTGAAAACTAAAATAAAAATTGTTGCCGATAATTTGCTTAAAGATGCAAATGGATTGGTTAGCGGCGCCAACGAAGATGGCTACCATTTTAAGAACATCGACTTTCTGCGAGATTGCCATATCGATGCATATTACGATTTGCGGACTGTTCGTCAGGGAGAGCCTTGCCCCATCGATGGAAGTCCAATCAACATAGTAAAAGCAATAGAATTAGGTCATATCTTTAAACTTGGAACGAAATATTCCGAAGCTCTCGGCGCTTATTTCCTCGATAAAGATGGAAATGAACACCCAATCATTATGGGAAGCTACGGAATCGGCGTTGAAAGAATTATTGCCTGCTACATCGAACAAAATCACGACCAATATGGAATAATCTGGGATTATCCATTAACCCCATTCGATATTCATCTAGTCGGAATAAATACAAAATCGAGTTTAATTAGTACAGAATGCGAAAATATTTATATCGAATTGACAAATAATGGTTTCGAAGTCCTTTACGACGACCGAGATGAGAATCCCGGTGTAAAATTCAACGATGCAGACTTAATTGGCATTCCTATCCAAATCATAATTGGAGAGAAAAATATCAAAAAAGGCTTGGTCGAAGTAAAAATCAGAAGAACTAACCAAAGAGAACTTATTCCCAGGGAAGAGATTTTAAATTACTTAAAGGACAGAATCAAAAAAGGATAAAGTACTTTGTGGGCCCTGAGGGACTTGAACCCCCAACCTACGGATTATGAGTCCGCCGCTCTAACCAGTTGAGCTAAGGGCCCCCAATTCAATTTTAAACCAGCTTCTTCCAAAGAGCAAAATTTTTTGAAATAATTTTAAATCAATAGGCAAAATTAATAAAAAATTTGGATTTTTAATAGTTGAATAAACCAACAAACAGACCAAAATTAATTGCAAAGCCATTAGGTTTTAATGAAGAAGGAACACTGCCAACCTCAACAACATCATTAACTTGCCATTTTTGACCAAAACCGATAGGATATTGTGTACCAAGCCTTAACATCAAAAAAGGTGTTACAGCAAATTCAATATTAACGTGGGGTTCAACAAACCAAAATGAACCCTTTAACTGATTTGAAGTATAATTGTTTGTCGTCAGGTCATTCCACTCAAATTTTGTTACATTGTAGTTTGTAATGTCGATACTTGACCACCCGAATCCTAACCCCGGCAAAACAGCCAAAGATTTTATAACAACAAAACCATAATCGACTGCGAAACCTGTAAATCCGATTTCATATTTTATACCTTTTGTCTGATTGTAGTCAAATTTCTTTTCCTCTGTCTTGTAGCCTGAATATCCTGAAAATCCGATTCGAAGATTTGGGATAATACCTATGGCAGTAAAACCTTGAGCACCAGACAAATAAAAGGGAGACTTGAAATTATTCAAACCAATAACACCACAAACCTTGTTTAAATCATCAACGTTTATAAAAATAAAAGAGCCAACATATCCTCCGCCTAAACCAAAGTATGGTGGCTTTTCGATTTTCACATTGCTCTCTTCAAACTGAATATTCTGCAAGTCGTCTTGGGAAAACGCAACTAAACTAATCGCACAAAACAGCAAAAGAAATAAAAACATTCTCTTCATATCTAAACCAAGTAATTGTTGAAAATACAAATTTATGAAAAAAACTATGAAGATTTATTTTTAATTTTGCTTTTTACTTAACATAAAAGTGAGGTAAGATATGAACACTCTTTTCTTTATTCTTTTTGGAATTGCTTGGTTCATTTTTGCCTATTATTGGTATGGTAATATTATTAAAAACAAAGTACTGCGCTCAACAGACCAAAATCCAACTCCCTCACATACCCTTTTTGACGATAAAGATTATGTTCCAACAAATCCAATAGTTCTTTTTGGGCACCACTTTTCTGCTATTGCTGGCGCCGGTCCCATTATTGGTCCAATACTTGCTTACTCCTACTTTGGTTGGTTACCAGCTCTTTTGTGGATTCTCCTCGGTTCTGTTTTCATCGGTGCTGTTCACGATTACACCAGTTTAATTACATCCGTTCGCAACAAGGGATATTCAATAGTAAATATAGCTGATAAGGTAATTTCTCCTCGTGCAGGTTTCTTATTTTCAATTTTCGTATTTCTTACTCTTGTTCTTGTAATTGCTGTTTTTGCCGATTTAACAGCCCGAACTCTTATGGAAGACCCCACAATTGTCCTACCAACTTTTGGTCTTATATTTATCGCCTTACTATTTGCAATCCTTCATTACAGAATGAAAATAAATGTCTATATTGCCACACTCATTTCTTTAATTGGCTTGGGACTTCTGCTTTGGGGTGGACAAGTAATCCAAATAAAAGCAAGCTATGAAGTTTGGCTTTTTTTGATTTTAGCATATTGTTATATTGCTTCCATTCTGCCCGTTTGGTTGCTTTTACAACCGCGAGATTATATTGCAATGTACATCCTAATAATCGGTATGTTCCTTGGTTACATTGGAATAATTTTCCTCCATCCAAATATTCAGGGACCACACTATTTATCTTTTTTTAGCAAAGCTGGACCATTATTCCCCATACTTTTCATAACGATTGCTTGTGGTGCAATTTCGGGCTTCCATTCGTTAATCGCAAGTGGAACCTCAGCCAAACAATTGGACAAGGAAAGCCAAGGCAAAGCAATTGCCTATGGTGGAATGTTAACCGAAGGTGCTCTCGCCTTTTTGGTAATTATGATGGTCTCCAGCGTTCTTCCCTTCAACGGTGACCCCAAAGGCTCATTCATTGGAATTCTCACAAACAAAAACGCCGATATACTTTTTGGAACTGCACTGGGTTTAACTGTTCAATCGCTGGGTATCCCACTTGTTTTAGGAACTTCTTTTGGCATTTTAATGCTAAATGCATTCATTTTGACCTCTTTGGATGCTGGAACTCGACTTTGTCGATACATTGTTCAAGAAGGATTTGGAGCGAAATACGGCGGAATACTAAAAGATAAATTTTTCGCAACTACAATTGTCGTTGTCTCTGCATTAATTATCTGCCTTAGCGGTAGTTACCAAAAGATTTGGAGTGTATTTGGTTCTGCGAATCAACTCATCGGAACACTTTCCCTATTTGTTGTAACAACTTATCTTTTGGGCATAAAAGCCCCGAAATGGTATACATTGTTCCCAGCATTGTTTATGCTGGTGGTTACCGAAACAGCTTTAATTTACCAGCTCGTATTTTCCTATATTCCGAAATTCGATATAGTCTTAATTATTATCACAACATTGCTTATTATACTTGGAATTTGGGTTGCCATCGAAGCGTTAACGAAAATATTCAAAGTCAAGGCAGAAGAGCCTCGGATGATTGAACCAACACCAGTTGAGAATGCTAAATAAAAACATTGCTATCGTTGGTTGCGGAGTTGCTGGTATCTCTGCTTCGATTGAATTACAGAAAAGAAAAATAGCACATACAATTTTCGAGGCGAAAAGATTTATTGGAGGTCGATTTTACTCTTTTTACGACCCCAAATTGGATTTTGAAATTGAAAATGGTCAACATCTATTTTCTTCTGCATATATCAACTTCTTCGAAATTTTGAAATTCTTGGGAACCTTTAAATATCTCAAAACTTCAAAAAATTTGTCGGTGCCATTTATTTCCCCAAGTGGGAAAACTGCACGATTAGAAGCTTTAACTTTCCCAAATCAATTTGGTTTCTTTCTGGGACTTCTTAAATTCCCCTTCCTCTCCTTCAAATCCAAAATAACTTTGTTAAAACTTATTAAAAAAGTCAATGCGGAATCGTTCAGCACAACAAATTCCATTAGTGTTAAAAACTTTTTGTTGAGCAATCAACAAAATGAAGAAGTTATCAAAGTATTTTGGCAACCAATCGGCGTCTCGATTTTTAACAACGATTTAGAGAACATACCATCAGCTTTATTTTTCGAAACTTTCAAAAAAGCATTTCTTGGGGAAAATACATCTTTTGTTTTTTCAACTTTGGGAAGTTCCAGTTTGCTTGCTCCATTTACGGAAGTAATGAATAATTCACCAGATTATAAAATCAATTTGAATAAAAAAATCATAAGCATTTTCAAAGAAGGAGAAAAGTTTCTTGTCCATACAAATGATGGCGAAAAGTATGAATTTGATGATGTTATCCTTTGTATCCCCCCACAACATCTGCCCAACATCCTTCCTGCAAATTGGCTCGGGAACAATTATTTTCGCTTTCTTAGGGTTCTTAAACATAATCCTATAGTTTCGATTTATGCCATTTTTGAAAAAGAATTATTCAAAGATGACTTTGCTTTTCTGCTCGACTCCCCTTTCCATTGGATATTCAATAAGACCCTGATACATAATTACAAAAAGGATGTGTTTCTTTACTCTTTCACTACGAGCAATGGATGGAATCTGCTCGAGCTTTCGAATCAAGAGATAATTCAATTACTACAGACATATTTGGAAAAGTATTTTCCCAAAATAAAAAACAATAAAATTCTTGGATGGAAAATAATCAAAGATAAATACGCAACAATAAACCTCGATTTAGAGTTTATTAGAAATAGACCTAAGCAGGTGTCTCCCATAGATGGATTGTATTTTGGAGGTGATTGGACAGACACTAATCTTCCTGCAACTCTCGAAAGTTCTGCACTCAGCGGAAAACTCGCGGTAAAGGCTATGTTGAACAAATATGGTTTACAATGACTATACCAAATATCTTAAGTCTTTTAAGATTTATACTTAGCTTCCCAATTGCATTTTGCCTTTTCAACAACTTTCGTCTGGTGGCGGTGGTGCTTATTGTAATTGCGTGGATTACAGACTTGCTGGACGGCTATCTTGCCCGCCGTTTAAATGCCATTTCTGAATTTGGAAAGATTATCGACCCAGTTGCGGACAAAACTCTGATTTTAGTCATTGTTTTGAGTTTGGTAGCCAGCAACAACTTATCGCTTTCGACTGCCATCATCATTGTTGCACGAGACATAGTAATTCTAACTGCTGGGCTTATTGCTTTAAAAAAATTCAAGTTCGCCATACCATCAAATATAATCGGGAAAATATCGGCTTTCTTGATTGGATGTTGCTTGTTTGTGATTTTAATTCTTCCAAATCCAAAAATTAAACATTATCTTGAAATTGTAATAATTCTCGTAGCAATTCTTTCTATATTACTATATTCGTCCTATTATTTTCAATGGATTAAAAAGCTTAGAAGTTCGTAAATTTGCTTTTTTTAAATTCACAAAATGGGACTATTTGAAAAATTCAAAGAAAAAGTTTCTGGTTTTCTAAAATCATCTTCCGATACTTTATCCGTCGATAAAATCAAAACGGGATTAAGCAAGACTCGTTCGAACATTTTCGATAGGCTTAAATCTGCTATCGGAATTGGGAAAAAACTCGACCAAAACCTACTTGACGAAATCGAAGAAATACTAATCTCTGCCGATATTGGTTTCGAAGCCACCGAGAAAATACTCGATACTTTGAAAAAGAACGCATCCAAGCTTTCAAATGCAAATATTGATGAAATCATTGAGATTATTAAACTGGAAATCATCAACATCCTCGAAAATTCCTCGCAAGAATTGAATGCAAACCCATTCCGTATTGATGCAAACAAAAAACCGCATACAATCCTGATTGTTGGTGTCAATGGAGTTGGAAAAACCACAACGATTGGCAAATTGGCTTACAATTACAAAAAATTGAATCATTCTGTCTTAATTGGAGCAGCGGATACTTTTCGTGCAGCTGCAAACGAACAATTAGAAATTTGGGCAGAACGGGCTGGCGTTCCTGTTATTCAACAAAAGCAAGGAGCTGACCCCGCTGCAGTTGCATTCGATACACTGCATTCTGCTATTTCGAAAAATATTGATGTGGTGATTATAGACACGGCGGGACGACTTCATAACAAAGCACACTTAATGTCCGAACTCGAAAAAATCACTCGTGTAATGAAGAAGTTGAAACCAGATGCACCCGATGAAGTCCTGCTCGTTTTGGATGCAACCACAGGACAAAATGCTATACAACAGGCAAGAGAATTTACCAAGGTTACACCCATAACTGGCATAGTCTTAACTAAACTGGACGGAACAGCAAAAGGAGGAGTTGTTATACCCATTGCAATGGAATTCAAAATCCCTGTAAAATTCATTGGGGTTGGCGAAAAAATCGATGACTTGCAACCATTTAATCCAGTTATTTTTGTTGATGCACTTTTCGATTAATTTCAAAGAATTAAATTTCAAATTGGTAGTTAAACTAATATATAGTAATTTTGTATTTTTTTAAGCAGAAATAATAATTAAGGAGGTTTCAATTGAAGAAGTCGTGGGGAAAGATTTTGCTTGTTTTATTACCTATTGTTATTTCACTTTTCTTGCTCTATCCAACTTACAAAGCAAGCAATCTCGAGAAGTTGAAACAAAGATACTTGGAAGAAGCCAAGAAAGCAAAAAATCCGTCGGATTCCTTAGCTATTATCGAAAAATTCGATAAACAATACGGGAAAGAATTACTCGATGCTAAAGCTAATAGAATCAAACTTGGTCTTGACCTACGCGGCGGAATGTATGTAACTCTCGAGGTCGATGTTTTGAAGATGATTGAGGAAAGTGCCCAGCGAGACGCCATTGATGATATCTTCCAAGAGGTTCTCGAAAAAACTAGGAAAGATGCTCAGACTTCCGACGAGGATATTGTCGACATCTTTAAACGAAACTTCGACCAAATTGCCCGACCGAAAAGGAAATTCCTTTCCGATTACTTCGATTTCGGTGGCGAGGCACTTGCCACAGAAGATAAAATCATTGAAAAGCTAAAAGAAAATGCAAAAGAATCTATCGACCAAGCTCTTCAAGTCATTCGACAAAGAGTGGATAAATATGGCATTTCTGAGCCAACAATCCAAAAAATTGGTCAAAGGCGGATTCTATTGGAGCTTCCGGGCGTTACAAATGAAACCGAAATGAGGCAATTGCTCCAAACAACTGCTCGTTTGGAATTCAAACTTGTCCGCAATGATGAAAATCTTGTTGCCGCTTTCTATAAAATCGATGAATACTTGAAAAAGGAAAAACAAATTTCCAAAAACAATCAAAACTTGCCTTCGATTCCAAGCGATACTTCGATTAAAGAAAAGCAACTTGTTTCTGCCGACACTTCAAAGACCGAATCCAGCGACACAACTCTTGCAACCAAAGGCACAGATACAACCAAAGCTGGCGAAAAAGCAGATACAACCGACCCATATAAAGGTTTGTCACAAGAAGAAAAATCCAGAAGGTATCTGGAAGACCATCCATTCACAACTTTGTTCATTACAAACTATATGCCTCCTAACGGCGAAAGAACCCAATACCAACGCGATGTTCGATTCTACAATGCTTCTCAAGTTCCAAAAGGCGAATATTCCTTCGAAATTTTCCAAGACGTTTGGAACAAGTTCGAGGCTATCCTTAAACGAAAAGAAGTTAGGGCTCTTCTACCCTATGATGTAGAAATTCTTCCCGGTGCCAAGCCAGAAATTATCAAGGACAACAAAGGAAAAGAATATAAAATTCTTTCATTTTACGGTTTGAAGCGAGACCCCGAACTTACCGGCGAAGTCATTACCGATGCCGTTGCAACATATGACCCAACCACAAACCAACCCATCGTAACTATGTCGATGAACAGCGACGGGGCAGAAAGATGGGCAAAAATTACTGGTGCCAATATTAAAAAGCGAATAGCAATAGTGCTCGACAATCTTGTTTATTCGGCTCCGGTAGTCCAACAGAAAATCGTTGGAGGTAATTCCCAAATTACAGGAATGAGTAGTCCCGAAGAAGCAAAGCTTTTGAAAATCGTTTTGAAAGCCGGTGCATTAAAAGCCCCTGTTCAAATTGTTGAGGAAAGAATCGTAGGACCTTCGCTTGGTGAGGACTCTATTCAAAAAGGAATTCAATCATTATTACTCGCAGCTTTGCTTGTGCTTTTGTTTATGGTTGCCTACTATTCTGTTGCAGGCCTTTATGCAAACATAGCTGTGCTAATCAATGTATTGTTGATTGTTGGAATTATGGCTGCATTCCAAGGAACTTTATCCTTGCCAGGCATTGCAGGTATTATTCTAACTGTTGGTATGGCTGTGGACGCAAACGTGCTAATATATGAACGAATCCGCGAAGAATTGGAAAAGGGCCGTTCAATGAAATCTGCTATCGACGAAGGTTTTAGCAAGGCTCTTTCGGCAATTTTAGACTCGAATATAACAACTTTCATAACAGGATTAATCCTATATTTCTTTGGGACTGGACCAATACAAGGCTTTGCTATGACATTGATGATTGGTATTATAACAACTTTGTTCACTGCCATCCTTATTAGCAAAGCGTTGTTCCAAATTACCCTTAATATGGGAGCTACAAATATCAGCTTTGGTCAACCAAAATCAGTTAAAGCTTAACAATTTCAAGGAGTGTGATATGCAGTTCTTCAAAAAGCCAAATATTGAATTTATAGCAAATAGGAAAAAATTTCTTATCCTTTCCGGGATTTTAATTGCTTCCTCAATTATATTAATTTTAGTTTTCGGATTTCGCTATGGAATAGACTTCACTGGTGGAACTGAAATCGCCATCAAAGTTGAGAAAAATCTCGAAACCAACGAACTCCGTAAATTACTTTCGAATGCCAAAATCAATCCCGACGAAATTAAATCCTATGGCGAAAAGAATCAATTCCTCCTTCGTCTAAAAGAAACTGGCGAAGCAGCGAACAAAATCGAAAGTGCCCTTCTCACAACCCTTAAAGACTACAATGTTCAAATATTGAAAAAAGATACAATTGGACCCAAAATTGGTGCAGAAATACGAGTTCAGGCTTTCATTGCCGTTATTCTTTCAATAATCGCGATGCTAATTTATATTGGTTTGCGATTTGAATTTCCATTTGGATTTGGGGCAGTCATAGCTTTGGTTCACGATGTGATTTTCACTCTTGGAATGATTATTGTATTCGATAGACTGAATATCATTAATCTTGAAATCAACCAAGGTGTGTTGGCTGCATTGCTTACAGTAGTAGGTTATTCTGTCAACGATACTGTTATTATTTTCGACCGAATTCGGGAAAATCGAGAGAAACTCAAAGGAATTCCATTCGCAAAGGTTGCTAATATCAGCATAAATGAAACATTAAGCCGAACAATTATTACTGTTCTTACCGTTCTTTTGGTTTTGATTGTTATGGTATTCCTCTCGGGACCTGTACTTCAGGGCTTTGCTTTCACAATGACCGTCGGAGTTATAGTTGGTACTTACTCTTCTATTTTTATTGCAACGCCATATGTACTTTGGTATTTGAAAAAGGTTAAGAAAATCAATGTGGAAGCCGACATTTCAAAAGAAACAGTAACAGCAAAGGCTTAAAATGGATAAAATTTCTATCAATAATTTAACAAACCATCCAGAAGTTCAAATCATCAAACTTCCTCCAAATTTTTTTGGAGGAAGTTTGTCCAATGCTTTTACCGAAGCCATCGAAAAAGTTAAAAATTCAAATGTAAAGCTTGTAGCCGTCGATTTAAGCCAAGTCGAGATGATTAATAGTATGGGACTTGGACTGCTGGTTGCCACCTATACATCTCTGAAGAAAAATTCCATTGGTTTTGTGCTTCTCTCCCCTAACGAAAAAGTTAAAAATCTTTTGAAAATCACCCATCTCGACACAATTTTCACGACTTACCAAAATCTTGATGAACTAATTGCAACACTTTAATTCCAGTTTAAATTATTCTACCAAGTTACTCATTCAGGATAAATATTTTTAATTATTTTGCATTGTAAATAATGTGCAAAACGAAATGAATGTTACACTTGTTTTAGGAGCCCAATGGGGCGACGAAGGTAAAGGCAAAATCGTCGATATTTTGAGCAAAGACGCAGACATCGTTGCCCGCTATCAAGGAGGTGCCAACGCGGGACATACTGTTGTGTTTAATGGCAAAAAATTTATTCTCCATCTTATACCTTCCGGCATTCTGAATCCAAATTCTTTTTGTATCATTGGCAATGGAGTTGTCATCGACCCGTATGCTTTGCTCGAAGAAATAGACTTGTTAGGCAAGTTTAACATAAGCGTTGATAACAGGCTACTTATCAGCAACAAAGCCCATTTGATTTTGCCCTACCACAAAATACTTGATAAAGTCAGCGAAGAATGTAGCGAAAAATCTATTGGCACTACTGGCAGAGGCATTGGTCCTGCTTATGTCGATAAATTCGCAAGGTGTGGCATTCGGGTAAGCGAAATTTTGCATCCCGAAATTCTTAAAAACCACTTAGAAAAAAACTTCAAAGAAAAATTCCAACTCATTATTAAATATTATGGTAAAGAAGTAGAAGAGCAAGATTATAATCGGCAAATATCAGAGTATCTGGAGGCTTTGAACAAAATTAAACAATATGTAGCCGATACAACTTTCTTCATTAATCAGCAAATAAAAGACGGCAAAAAAGTTTTAATCGAAGGTGCACAAGGAACTCTGCTCGATGTTGACCACGGCACTTATCCATTTGTGACAAGTTCCAATCCAACCTCGGGAGGGGCTTGCACAGGGTTAGGCATTCCTCCAACAGTCATTACAAACATTATTGGAGTTGCAAAAGCATATACAACCAGAGTTGGCAATGGTCCCTTCCCAACTGAACTAAAAGATGAAACAGGTGAAATAATCCGAAAGAATGGTTATGAATATGGTTCAACAACTGGAAGGCCAAGAAGATGCGGTTGGCTCGACCTTGTTGCGTTGAAGTACTCAATAATGATAAATGGCATAAACAGTTTAGCATTAACAAAGATTGATGTGCTTAGCTCCTTTGCAGAAATTAAAGTTTGTGTAAAATATCAAATCGATGGGAACGAGACAACAGAATTCCCATCGGACAGCATTATATTGGACAATGCTAAACCGATTTACCAAGTTCTACCCGGGTGGAACAAATCGTTAGCTGGAATTAATGCTTACGAAAATCTACCTTCGGAAACGAAAGAATACATAAAATTCATAGAAGATCACCTACAAATCCCAGTTAATATCATTTCGACCAGCCCAGAACGAACAGATACCATTATCCGACAATAATAATGAGCGAAAATCCAGTATCGAGAATGTTCGATAAAATAGCAGGTCGTTATGATATAATTAACGATTTGCTGAGTTTCGGTATTCATCGAACTTGGCTCCGAAAAGCAGCAAAAAAAACAACCATCGCTTCGCCAAAGAGAATTTTAGATTTAGCCACAGGAACCGGCAAATTCGCTTTTCTTCTCCAAAAGTATTTCCCCCAAGCACAAATCTATGGAATCGACATAGCACAAAATATGCTCGAAATCGCTAATCAACGAAATTCAAATGGAAAAGTGCATTTTTTATATGGAGATGCACTTCAAATCCCCTTCGAAGAGAATTACTTCGATTTGGTTACAATGTCCTATGGAATAAGAAATGTGGGGGACATTGTTTTGTGCCTGAAAGAAATACACAGAGTTTTAAAGCCCAATGGCGAATTTATTATTGTCGAGTTTGGAAGCCCTTTACCTTGGTTCCAACCTCTTTATCGAATTTACCAGAAATTAGTGATGAAACCTTTGGGTGGGCTAATCAGCGGCGACTTTAAGGCATATAACTACCTTGTCGAAACTATCAACCATTTCCCTTCGGGCAAAGAATTTACTAAAATAGTCGAAGAAACAAATTTATTCGAAGGAATTGAATATCACCTTCTAACATACGGAATTGCTTATATATATAAAGGAAAAGCCAAGAAGAATTAGTTCGATTTTGCCTTCAATGTTGTAAGTAACATAGAAAAGTCCTCGTCGGTAAGGTAGTATTTTGTGTTGCAATATTGGCAAACCAGTTCGTTTTGATTCAACTCTTGCATTTCTTTAATGTCGCTGTAATTCAAGGTCAAAAGCTTCTCGATAAATTGTTCCTTTGAACAACGACAGAAGAAATCTACCCTATCGTTTTTCATAACAGTAAAATCCCAAGGCAAAATATTTTTCAACACATTTTCTAAATCGTCTTTGGGTTTAATAATTTCAGTAAGTCTATCCATATTGGAAAAATGGTGAACGATTTCGTCCTTTTCTTTTTCTGTTGCTCCGGGCATTGCTTGCACAATCAGACCGCAGGAGTTGATTATCTTTCCATTTTCATCGGTATCGGCGTCGAGAAGAGCGACCGAAAAAATTTGCTCGGACTTTGCAAAGTAATAATTCAAATCCGAAGAAATATCTCCGCGAACCAGTTGAACAATACCTATGAACGGTTCAGGTTCATTGTATAGTATTCTCATTACTCGAAGAATTCCGGGTCCGAGAGCACTCTCGAAGTTATCTTTATGAATTTTTTCGACATTTGGAGAATATTCACAAAAGCCACGAACTTCGCCAACTTGTATCGCCTCGGCATTAACTCGGGATACCGAACCATCGCCAACTGCATCAATAATAACTCGCTCTTCTCCGTTCAAAAACACAGCAAGCATCGATGCAGCAGATAATGCCCGAGCAAGAAGCAAAGCGGGAACCTCGAGAAGATTATGCCTCGTTTGTGCTTCCCGTGCTACATTCGTATTTTTTATTGCAGAAACACGAAAATGTCCATTTACCGACATAGCGCTCACAACACGCGACTTCTCTTGGTGTTTTTCCAACGTCAATGCCATAACTTCCTGTTAAAGATTTAAAACAATTAAACGTCTATGCTTCTTTAAAATTGCTTGCAAATGGAATTAACTGAATTTTGGACAATACTTTCGGCAAACGGGATTATCCTCGAAGTGAAACAACTTAAGCTTATTGAAAGATATGTTCAAGAGCTTACCTATTGGAATGAACGGGTCAATTTGATTTCGAGAAAAGATACCCAAAATATTTTGGAAAACCACATACTGCACAGCCTTAGTTTGCTTAAATATGTCGAAATCCCCCAGAAATCCAGATGCATCGACGTTGGAACTGGTGGAGGTTTGCCGGGAATTCCAATTAAAATTGCCCGAACGGACTTATTTATGACATTGTTGGACTCCATAAAGAAAAAGATTAAGATAACCGAAATGTTGGCAAAACATACAGGTTTAAGAAATATCACCGCTGTTTGTATGCGAGCGGAGGATTTCGCTCGACAAAAAAATAATTTTGGTAGGTTCGACGTTGTATTTTCGAGGGCTGTAGGAAAAATTGGAACTGTTATTGCTTGGACAAAAGACATTTTGAAACCCGACGGCTTGTTTGTTTTTTTGAAAGGTGGAAATCTCGATGAAGAAAAAGAAAGTGCAAAAAAAATGTTCAAAAATTTGTTAATCGATGAATATATTATCGATTTAGTTGGTTATGAAAAATTTAAAAAAGATGAAAAAAAGGTTGTTCTTTGTAAGTTCCAAAATTAGTCTTTTAACTTTTGTTCTTGTGCTTTGTTTTTCTTATTCCAACATTTTAGCACAAACAAAAGTGAGTTCCAAAATCAAAATAGCCCGAGTTAAATATTCGGGTGGAGGGGATTGGTATAACGACCCTTCGGGAGAAGTCAATCTTTTGAAGTATATCGAAAAGGTAACTAACATACCCGTTGAAGCAGTTTACGAATGGGTCGACCTTTCGAGCCAAAACCTTTTCTCCTATCCAATCCTATTTCTGACTGGGCATGGAAATGTGAATTTCACTGATAAAGAAGTCGAAAATCTAAGAACATACCTAAAAAACGGTGGATTTCTGTACATCGATGACGACTATGGTTTGGATAAGTTCATCCGACGGGAAATGAAAAAAGTTTTCCCCGACCAAGATTTCGTTGAACTACCCTTTAATCATCCAATTTATTCTGCACATTTCAAGTTCGAAAGAGGATTGCCCAAAATCCACGAACACGACAATAAACCGCCCGCTGGTTATGGTCTTTTCTACAACGGCAGGCTTTGTGTGTTCTACACTTATGAATCCAATCTTGGCGATGGTTGGACCGACCCCGACGTCCACAAAGACCCTCCCGAAATTCGTGAACTGGCTTTGAAAATGGGAACTAACATTGTTGTTTATGCATTAACTCATTAGTGACTATGGAAACATTATTTAAACAATATCAATACATTACAAAAAAGTTGGCTCGAACAAGGTTTTGGATGACAATTACCGAACTCTCCATCCACCTTTTCGACGCCCTTTTCTTTGGTATAATTACAATACTTATCCTATCCCTTGTCGAAAATTTCTTCAATGGAGATACAAGCTTTCGAACAGCACTATTCACAATAGCAATTCTTGTACCCCCTATTACATTTTTCACATTTTCTTTTCCAACATTTTCCAAAATATTCAGCAACAGAAAAAGAGTACCCCTCGATAGAATTGCATTCGAAATCGGACGGTTCTATCCCGAAATCAAAGACAGATTTTCGAACTCCTTCCAATTGATGACTTCGATTGAGAATTACACAGGCATTTCTAAATCCTTTGTCTTGAAAGCCTCCGAAAGCGTTTTCAATCAAGTCAAAGACTTCGACTTTTCGGTTGTAATCAAAAAGAGGGAACTCAGAACTTCTCTGATTCGATTTTCAACTGCATTAATTCTACTTGTTATTATTTTTCTAATTTTTTCGAATAGCTTAGGTTTTGCATTTTATAGAATCATCAACTTCAATAAATCTTTCTTACCACCTCCACCCTTTTCCTTGACCATCTATCCCAAGTATGAGACTGTTAAAAAAGGAGATAATGTAAAAATTATCGTCAAAGCAAAAGGTACTCCACCACAAAATGTTACATTAAAGTTGAAAGAATTTCAGCAAAAGGATTACGAAAACATTACTCTCTCGTTAGATTCTGGCAATGTTTTCGTCTATCAAATTCCATCTATAAAAAATTCGATTAAGTTTTTTGCAGAAACCGATTGGTTCACCGAAAAAGTAACTTCCGACATCGGAGAAATTGATGTGGTCGAGCATCCCTTGATTAAATCCTTCGAAGGCACTGTTGTTTTTCCATCTTATACAAACAAACCATCTTTTAATTTTAACGAACAAAATGCAGATTTAAATGTTCTTACTGGTTCAAGAATAAATATTTCCATTCTGGCAAACAAAAAAATCAAAGACGCAAAGATTGTGTTATTAAAAGAAAAGAAGAACCAAGAAGTTATTTCATACGACACAAATGAAATCAAAATGTCGGCAAACGACCAAAAAGCCTCGGGCTCATTTATTGCCAATTTTTCGGGCTACTATTTCATCCAAGTGAAAGATTATGACAATTTAGAAATTCCACAGCCAGTTCTATACAAAGTAAACACAACGAAAGATGAATCGCCACAGATTAAACTACTTGAACCCGAAGCCGACGTCAAACTTTCCGAAACAGCATTGCTTCCTATGATGATTTACATCTACGATGACTTCGGTTTCTCTAACCTTCTCCTTCATTACAAATTAAGTGCTTCACCATACTCAACCCCTTGGAAAAATTACAAGACTATTGAAATACCATTTTCAAAGGAAAAGAATGAAGATAATGTGGCATACTTGTGGGATTTAAACAAGCTACAAATTTCCCCTTCCGAAGAATATGAGTTTTACTTGGAGGTATTCGATAACGACAGAGTCACGGGTCCAAAATCGGCACGAACACAAACCCTTCGAGCCAAACTTCCCGGAATTGATGAGGTGTTGAAAGAAACTTCCGAAGCACAACAAACGATTTCACGCGAACTTGAAAATGCCTTGAAAAAGGCAAACGAATTGAAAAAAGAAATGGAAAATATTAATCGCGAATTGAATAAAAAAGAGTCTAAAAATCAATTGGACTGGGCGGAAAAGAAAAAGGCGGAAGAAATTTTAAACAAGCAAAAAGAATTAAGAAATAAAATCGATGAGATACAAAAATCTTTGGATGAGTTAACGCGAAAAATGACAGAACAAAATTTGCTATCGCCCGAAACAATTCAGAAATATGTAGAATTACAAAAACTTTTGAAAGAAGTCAAATCGCCCGAATTAGAGCGATTACAAAGGCAAATGGAGCAGGCATTGCAAAAGCTTTCCCCCGAAGAAATTAAGAAAGCACTCGAAAACTACAAATTCGATGAAGAGCAGTTCAGAAAGAATTTGGAACGAACAATTAAAATTTTAAAACGGTTGCAGGCTGAACAAAAAGCCGATGCTTTACAAAAATTTGCCGAAGAACTTGCCCAGAAGCAAGAAGATTTACAAAAACAAACAGAAAACACCAATCCAAACGATAAGCAAAAACTTGAACAACTTGCCCGCCAACAAGAAAACTTAAAGAAGGAACTTAACGCAATAAATAATGAACTCAAAAGCTTGAAAGAGTTAATGAAAGAACTTGGCAAAGATATGCCATTAAATGAATTGGAAAAAGCAGAAGAAGAACTTTCGCCCAACGAAACAAGTCAGGATATGGAAGATTCCCAAAATTCTTTGGAGAAAGGCAATACTTCTAAGTCCAGTCAATCGCAAGAAAAAGCCAAGAATCGCCTGAAAAAGTTTGCACAACAAATGAAAAAAGTCAAAGATGAAATTAACAATAGAGTTACAAAAGAAACAATTAAAAAGCTCGAAAAGGCTCTCAACGATTTAATGACTTTGTCGAAGGAACAATCCGATTTGAAAAAACAAACGGAATCCACAGACTTCAATTCCTCCAAAATTGCTGAGCAAGCTCGTCTTCAAGCCAGCATTGCCGAAGCTCTTATAGATTTAGCAAACTCCTTGTTCGAACTTTCTCAAAAATCCTTTTCGGTTACTCCCGAGATGGCACGCTCGCTTGGCGAAGCCTTGAACAATATGCAAAGGGCAACGGAAAGCCTTGCAAATCGTAACCTTGCCAGTGCTAAGCAATTTCAGGACCAAGCACTTCAGTCATTAAACAGAACTTCGTTGCAAATTCAAAATATGCTTTCTCAACTTCAAAATCAAGGGGCATGCAGTAACCCGGGTGGAATGGGACAAAACGGGAAAGGTAGCTCGTTCAACTTTATGCAAAGACTTCAGCAAATTGCTTCGAGCCAACAAATGATTAACCAAATGGCTCAACAACTTGCAAATGAAAATCGTGGGAACCTTTCCAATGAACAGCAAGCCCAACTTGCCCGAATTATTGCCGACCAAGGGCGCGCACAAAAAGCTCTCGAAGAACTCTCCCGCGAACAAAAACAATATGGCCAAGCAGACCAAAGAGTTTTAGGCTCACTCAATAAAATAATTCAGGAAATGCAGGAGGTTATTTCCGATTTGCAAAGCGGAAAGCTTACCACCGAGACTTTAAAACGACAGGAACGAATTCTCTCGCGTCTGCTCGACGCCACCAAGTCTGTTTACGAACGCGACTTCGAGGAGCGAAGGGAATCGACCCCGGGCAAAGAATTGCCCAAAAATGCACCGCCTCCTCTCGACCCTAAATTAGTCAACAAAAAATCCTTTGAACAATTTTTGAATGAAATAAAACTTCTTTACACAAAAGATTACGAAGAACTTATTAGAACCTACTTCAATATTCTCCAAAACTCTAAGCTAAATATTCGCCAGTAGCGTAAATGATTATAACAAACGAATCCCTAAACAAATTAGACCCACAGGATTTGCTGAATTTACTTAATGACGGCTACGCTGTGTTAATCGATAAGCCAAAGGATTGGACTTCATTCGATGTCGTAAATAAAATCAAAAAGTCACTTGGCTTCCCCAAAATTGGTCACACAGGAACTCTTGACCCTTTTGCTACGGGACTTTTGATTATTCTTATTGGAAAATTTACCAAAAAGCAAAATTTATTCACGAGCTTGGACAAAACCTACATTGCCAAAATAAAATTGGGAGCTACAACAGAAACTCTTGACCCAACAAGCGAAGAACATAGCATCCAAGAAATTTCCTTTCTCACCCCAAGCGAAGTTCAAGCCTGCATCAAAAGTTTTGAAGGAGAATATGAACAGATACCCCCAATGTTCTCGGCAAAAAAAGTCTCGGGCAGAAGGCTTTATACCCTTGCCCGACAAGGTAAATCAGTAGAACTTCAACCAACAAAGGTCAAAATTCATTCAATTAAAATTATCAATATCGCTCTACCCTTTGCAACTTTCGAGGTCAACTGTTCAAAAGGGACATACATTCGCTCGCTTGCCCGTGACATTGGAAACAAACTTGGTGTTGGTAGTTATCTTGTTGAACTTAGGAGAACAAAGATAGGAAATTTCTCCGTTGATTCTGCTTTGAGTATTTTTGAATTTTTGGATTTTTTAAAAAAGGCAATTGTTAAATGAAAATATATAGAAATTTCGAAGAAATACAATTCAATCCAAATCGAATCGTAACTGTTGGAACATTCGATGGCGTCCATCTTGGACACCAAAAAATCCTGCAACGATTAAATGAAATCGCTCGTTCCACAAATGGAACTTCATTGATAATTACTTTCGACCCACATCCACAATTCGTTGTCAAAAGAGCAGATAAAGAACCATTGAAATTGCTAACCACAATCGAGGAACGACTTTTCCTCTTCGAAAAGTTTGGAATTGGCGAAGTTCTGATAATTCCATTCACATTGGAATTCGCTCAAACTTCCGCCGAAGAGTTCATCCGATTTTATCTGCATCAAAAGGTTGGCTTTTCGTGGATTCTTGTCGGTCACGACCATTTCTTTGGTAGAAATCGCGAAGGCAATTTCGATCTTCTTATTAAATTGTCTTCTGAACTTGGCTTCGGCGTTGAACGAATTCCCGCTTTCATTTTGGATGAAATTACAATTTCCAGCACAAAAATCCGAAATTTCCTCTCCCAAAATCAAATTGAGCTTGCAAACAAACTACTTGGCTACGAATATTTTATCAAAGGGAAAGTTGTCGCTGGCGATGGTCGTGGCTCAAATATGGGCTTTCCAACTGCTAACATAAATTTCAATGATGGGCACAAACTTGTGCCTTCCGATGGCGTTTACTTTGTTTATTCCATTATCGATGGCGTTAAAACATTTGGTATGGCAAATCTGGGCTTCAGACCTACTTTTTACACTGATAAAAAAAGAGTCTTGGAAGTCCATTTCCTCGATTTCAACGGTAACCTTTACCAAAAAGAACTCATTGTGCATTTCCTAAAATATTTGAGGCACGAACAAAAATTCAATTCTGTTGACGATTTGCTTATTCAACTCAACAAAGATAGAGAAAATTGCAAAAATTTGATAAAATTTTATTCATAATTTCAAAAATTTGTTTAATTTTGTAGTTTTCAATTTGGAGAAAAAATGATTTTAAAAGAACAAAAAGCAGAAATTATTAAGAAATTTGGCGGAGATATTAAAAACACTGGGCTACCAGAGGTTCAAATTGCCCTTCTAACGGCTCGTATTCAGGATATCACAAATCACCTTAACACGCATAAAAAAGACAACCATTCACGACGAGGCTTGATCAAGTTAGTTAGCAAAAGGAAAAGGCTCTTGAACTATCTCGCTAAAAAAGATATAAATCGTTACCGAGAGATTATATCTGCATTGAATCTAAGGAAATAATTTGTCTCGTAAATTTTAGAAGCGGTTTATTTACAATAAATAAACCGCTTTTTTCGTTTCTTTAAAATTAAATAAAACAGAAAGAAATATGGAAGAAAATTCCCGCAGTAGTGTAGTTGTAAAAATTGATTTCGATGGTCGTGAATATTCCCTCGAAGCTGGCAAGTTTGCAAAGTTTGCAAACGGGGCGGTTATGGTCAAATACGACGATACGATGGTTTTGGTTACTGCTGTTGCCAGCGAAAACGAAAGGACCGACATCGACTTCCTCCCCCTACAAGTTGAATATCGTGAAAAGAGTTCATCTGCGGGGAAAATCCCCGGTGGTTTCTTCAAGCGCGAGGGCAAACCAACCGACCGCGAAATCCTCGCCGCTCGATTGATTGACAGGCCTATACGACCAATGATTCCAAAATCTTGGAGATACGAAACCCAGATCATCGCAACCGTCTTCTCTTCCCAACCCGATATCGACCCGGATACGCTCGGTATGGTTGGTGCTTCGGCTGCTTTGATGATTTCCGACATTCCTTTCAACGGTCCTATATCCGAAGTTCGTGTGGGAAAAATCAATGGACAATTCAAAGTAAATCCTACATTGGACGAACTTAAAATTTCCGATATGGACCTTACCGTCGCTGGCTCCGATACATCCATCGTTATGGTCGAAGGCGAGGCAAAAGAAATTTCCGAAGATGATTTCCTTTTGGCACTTCAATTCGCACACGAAAAGATTCGTCAACTAAATGCACTCCAAAGAGAACTTGCTCAGTTGATAAGCAAGCCAAAGAGACCCTATCTCGAAATTCAATATCCAGAAGAATTGGTAAATCTCATTGAGAATACCATTAAAGAAGATATAGAAAACTACATACACACAGTCACATCAAAGCAAGAAAGAAAAGAGTGGCGAAATCAGTTTGTTCAAAAAGCACTTGAAACTGCTGTACAGAACTTTGGTGAGCGCGAAGGATATGCCGAATTTAATTTCGAAATGGCTGTTGCCAACATTGTTAACGAAATCGAAAAGAAAGCAATGCGAAGGATGATACTCGAAGAAGGCCGCCGATTCGATGGTCGTGGACTGAAGGACATCAGACCTTTGCATTGCGAAGTTGGTCTTCTTCCACGCACTCATGGTTCTGCACTCTTTGTTCGAGGCGAAACCCAAGCACTTTGCACAACTACGCTTGGCACAAAAGAAGATGAACAAATTTTCGATGGCATTTTCCCTGTTTACACTTCCAGATTTATGTTACACTACAACTTCCCGCCCTACTGCACCGGCGAAGTTGGCAAGCTAACTGGAGTTAGCCGACGCGAAATTGGCCACGGCAACCTTGCCGAAAGGGCTTTGAAGAATATGATTCCTGAACAAGATGTTTTCCCATACACAATTCGCGTAGTTTCCGATATTCTTGAATCCAACGGAAGCTCTTCGATGGCTACTGTTTGCGCCGGGAGCCTTTCCCTCTTTGATGCTGGTGTTCCAATGAAGAAAGCAGTGGCTGGCATTGCAATGGGCTTAATCAAAGAAGGCGATAAAGTTGCAATACTAACCGATATACTCGGCGACGAAGACCATCTTGGCGATATGGATTTCAAGGTGGCTGGAACTGCCGACGGCATAACCGCCTGCCAAATGGACATTAAAATCGAAGGGCTATCTATCGACATTATGAAAATGGCTCTCGAACAAGCACGCCAAGCCCGATTGTATATTCTGGATGTAATGAATGCCACTATTTCAAAACCACGAGACGACATTTCACCTTACGCTCCGCGATTTACCAGCATCAAAATCCCAACCGATATGATTGGATTAGTTATTGGTCCGGGTGGCGAAACCATCCGCTCCATCGCAAAAGAAACAAATACTTCCATATACATCGAAGAGGACGGCACTGTTCAGATTGCTTCAAGTTGTAAGGAAGATAACTTAAAAGCAGCCCAAATGATAGAAAGTTTAGTCCGCAAACCAGAAGTTGGCGATGTCTACAAAGGCGAAGTAAAAGAAATTCGAGAGGGTTTGGGTGCTATCGTTGAATTTCTACCCAAGAAAACAGGTCTGCTCCATATATCCCATATTGACCACAAGAAGATTAATAAAATTTCCGATATACTTGCTGTTGGCGACAAGATTGATGTAATGTTGATAGAAATCACAGCAGATGGAAAATACAAATTAAGTCGTAAGGCTTTGTTGCCCAAACCAGCACAAGCAACTTACACTCGAACTCCAAATTATCCGCCAAATCCAAGACCAAGACCATAGAGTTTATTTGAATTTTTTTTCATAATTTTGTTTTTTATGGGCGCATTCGTCTAGTGGTTAGGACACGGCCCTCTCAAGGCCGCGGCAGGGGTTCGAATCCCCTATGCGCTACTTCCTTTCAATTGTTTCCATACAAATTCATTTTCCTAATTTCACTTTTACTTATCAATTTTTAAAACAAGATTTTGATTACCAAAAAGTTAACTTTGTGTTAAATTTTCCAAAAATTTTTTTAATTTGCTTTTGATTTTTGTTGGGTAGTTGTTATGATATTCTTTCCTCAAATTTTGAAAATTTTCCCAATGAAAAAAGGCTTTTTTTCTTTTCTTTTCTTTTTCTTTGTTTCTCTTTCGGTATTTTCCATCGATGATACTTTGATTGTATGGAAATTACCTTTTTCGGCCACAGCAGAGTGTGGTGGCGTAGACTTTGTTTTTTCTAATAATGATAGCTTGATTATTGGCTATTTACCAA
>Ga0078972_1005397_pt1 | contig 32556 bp, 27 predicted proteins | sample YelNatPaOPGAMG01_FD_67568 | JGI IMG/M metagenome (GOLD analysis project Ga0078972, IMG submission 67568) | Hot spring thermophilic microbial communities from Obsidian Pool, Yellowstone National Park, USA - OP-RAMG-01 (SPADES assembly) (version 2) | ecosystem: Environmental > Aquatic > Thermal...
ACACACGCGACACGATGGCGCATGAGGTCGAAGACGCTCAGGTGCAGCTCGAACACACGGCCAGCGAGCTGCGCGGCAAAGGGTTTGCCGTGCGCACCGTCGTCGGTCACGGCGAGCCTGCCGAGACGATCGTCGCGCAAGCGGCAGCCCTGCAGGTCGACTTGATCGCCATGGCGACGCACGGTCACGGGCTCGTGCCGCGGCTCGTGTACGGCAGCGTCGCCGACAAGGTGCGGCATGCCACGGCGGTTCCCCTGTTGCTCGTCAAGGCGGTGCACCATGAGTGAGCCACAACGCCTCGTCCTCTTCGACATTGACTGCACGCTCATCGATGCGCACGACGCCGGAGGTCGGGCCATTGTGCGTGCCATCGCTGAGACGTACGGCGTGACTGGCACCCTCGATGGGTACAGCTTCCACGGGCGAACTGACCCAGCCATCGTCGTCGACTTAGCGACGCGATGGGGCACGCCCGAGGCGCTCGCGCGCGAGCGCCTGGCGGCGTGCCTCAAGCGGTACGTCGCCCTCTTGCGCGACGAGGTCAGAGTGGGGCTGATCGAAGTCCTGCCGGGCGTTGAGGACTTGGTGAACGCGTTGGCGGTTGACGAACGCGTCCTTCTCGGGCTGCTGACGGGCAACGTGCGCGAGGGAGTGGAGGCAAAGCTCGCGCCGACGGGGCTCCTGCCGTCCTTCAAGGTGATTGCTGACGCCTCCGACTCGGCGCAGCGGTCCGACCTGCCGGCGGTCGCCGTGCGTCGCGCTGAGGCGCTTAGCGGCCGTCGGTTCGCGGGCAAAGAGATCGTCATCATCGGCGATTCGCCGGCCGATGTCCTCTGTGGCGCCGACCTGGGCGTCAAGGCGATCGCGGTGGCGACGGGGCGCCACTCCGTCGATGATCTCGCTGAGTATCAACCAGACTTCGTCTTTCCTGACTTCGCCGAGTGGCGGCGCGCGTATGCAGCGATCCTACGCTGACCGCGTCACTGGACCGAGTTCCAGGCGCTACGGTCAAGCCGATCCGGTCGGCTTGGGGAAGCGCGCTGAGAGCGGCAGGCGCGCCGCGGTGCAGAGAGATGCGCGCCCAGGATGGAGGAGGGGCGGTGAGTAACGAGCGTATCTTGGTCGTCGATGACGAGCGGGACATCCGCGAGCTGCTCGAGTACAACCTCAAGCGGGAGGGCTACCGGGTCACGACCGTCGCCAGCGGTGAGGATGCGTTAGCCGCGGCGCGGCGGGGCGGCTACGACCTCATCCTCCTCGACCTGATGTTACCGGGCATGGACGGACTGGCAGTGTGTCGAGCGCTCAAGAAGGATGCCAGCACGGAGGGCGTTGCCGTCGTCATGCTCACGGCCAAAGGCGAGGAGAGCGACGTGGTGGCTGGCCTGGAGCTCGGTGCTGACGACTACGTGACGAAGCCTTTCAGCCCGCGAGTTCTCGTGGCGCGCGTACGGGCGGTGCTGCGGCGCCGTTCAGGTGAGGAGACCGGCGAGGTCGGCACGCTCAACGTGGGCGACTTGGCGATCGACCTAGCACGACACGAAGTGAGCGCGCGGGGACATCCCGTCGAGCTCACGGCAACGGAGTTTCGCATCCTCGCCTTTCTCGCACGGCGACCGGGGTGGGTTTTCACTCGTCAACAAATCGTCGACGCGGCGCAGGACGACGACTCGGGTGGCGAACGGTTTGTCACCGAGCGTTCCATCGACGTCCATATGGTCAGCTTGCGACGCAAGCTCGGTGAGTGCGCCTCCTACCTGGAGACCGTGCGCGGCGTCGGCTACCGATTGCGGGCTGAGCAGAGGTGATGGGCGTGCGGCGGCGCCGCGTTCGGCTACTGTGGGGGGTGTACTCGACCTACCTGGTGATCATCCTCCTCTGCGTGACCGCGGTCACGGTCTACGCCGAGGGCCGGGCGCGCAACTTCGCATTGACGCAGACGGCCGCCGACCTGCAGGCGCGCGCGTGGCTCGTCGAGAGGCAGCTTGCGGCGCCAGGTGCCCTCACGAACGAGGCTCGTCTCCAGCGTCAGATCGTGGCTCTCGGGGCGGTTTCTGCGACACGCCTGACGGTCATCGCGCCGAGCGGTCGTGTGCTCGCCGATTCGCAGCACGATCCGGCAACGATGGCCAATCACTCCGATCGGCCAGAGTTTCAGACGGCCATGACCGGAGCGGTGGGCCAATCGGTGCGGCAAAGCCCGACACAGGGGCGTAAGGAGATGTACGTTGCCGTGCCGCTACGCCAGGGGTCTCGAGTCGTAGCGGTGGTGAGGGCGGCACTGCCACTCACGGCGATCGACGCGGCGCTTTCATCGTTGCGCTGGCGTATCGCCTTGAGCGCCCTTGTCGTGGCGCTCCTGGCTGCCGCTCTCGGCTTCTTCGTGTCGCGTGCCATTGCCCGACCGCTGCAGGAGATGCGCGGCGTGGCGCAGCGGATCGCGACGGGCGACTTTACCGCGCGCGCACCCCTGCAGGGTTCCGAGGAGATGGCCGGCTTGGCGGGGGCGCTCAACACTATGGCGGCTGAGCTCGATGAGCGGATTCGCCAGATCACCCGCCAGACGAACGAGCAGCAGGCGGTGCTGAGCAGCATGCTCGAGGGCGTACTGGCGGTCGACAACGAGGGGCGTGTGCTGACGATCAACCAGGCGGCGGCGCGTCTGCTGAACGTCGATCCCGACAGCGCGCGCGGGCGTCCGCTCCAGGACATCGCCCGCCTGCCTGAGGTACAGGACCTCTTGCGGCAGGCGGCGCGCAGCAGCCAGCCGGTCGAGGCCGAGGTGGTCGTGCACCGTGAAGGCGAGGAGCGGGTGCTCCAGGTTCACGGCGCGGTGCTGCGCGGCTCACGGGGCGGCGTGAACGGGTCGCTCGTCGTCCTGAACGACGTCACGCGCCTCAAGCGCTTGGAGAACGTGCGGCGTGAGTTCGTGGCCAACGTTTCGCACGAGCTCAAGACCCCGGTGACCGCCATCAAAGGGTTTGCCGAGACACTGCTCGATGGTGCCCTCAGCGAACCCGAGGACGCGCGTCGGTTCGTCACCATTATCGCGGCACAGAGCGATCGCCTGAACGCCATTCTTGAGGACCTCCTGCGTCTCTCGCGTCTGGAACACGAGGACGAGGCGGCCGCCATCGCCTTCGCCCCAGGGAACGTGGGCGAAGTCTTGGCGGCCGCCGCGGCGGTGTGTGCGCCGGCGGCCGCCGAGAAAGGCATCGCATTGACCGTCTCCTGTCCGGACGACGTCGTGACGCGGATGAACGCACCTCTCCTGGAGCAAGCGGTCGTCAACCTGCTCGACAACGCGATCAAGTACAGCGGTCCCGGCGCCTCAGTGGAGGCACGCGGCGAGCGTGTCGGTGGGCGCCTCCGCATCATCGTGCGAGACACGGGTCCCGGTATCGCTCGTGAGCACCTCCCGCATCTCTTCGAGCGCTTCTACCGGGTCGACAAAGCGCGCAGCCGTGACCTTGGCGGGACCGGTCTCGGGTTAGCCATTGTCAAGCACGTCGCCCAAGTTCACGGCGGCACGGTGACCGTGGACAGCACCGTCGGTCAGGGCAGCCGGTTCACGATCACGCTCCCGCTCTCGTAAGTCCCTTTCGTAAGTCCGCTTTCGTAAGTCCGCTCTCGTACCCTGCGCGCCCTCATCGTCGCCGGCAGGTTCGTGCGCGGGCCGACGCGCGTACTCCATCAGTAAGTGGCTCATTCTGCGGAAATTTCACGCCACCCTCACGAAGCGCTCATCAAACGCTCACAAAGCCCGGGTAACCTGGGCCATGGCACGGGGTGCGGAAGAACCCGTAACAGCGCGGGGCTTGTTGTCAGTCGCGGTACCAAGGCCGGGCTTGCGAGCTCGTCACACAACAGGAGGAGAACACGTATGAAAGAGGTTCGGTGGGCCACGAGGACGCGGGTCGCAGCGTTGCTCATCCTGGTGCTGGCCCTGCCAGCGCTGGCGGCGATTCTGGCTGCCTGCGGGAGCTCGTCCAGTGGGAACGCGACGTTGCCGGGCAACGGCGGCACAACGTCGCCGTCGGCTGGCGCTGGGTCGACCTTTACCGTTCCGCCGCGCACGAGTAACGCGATTATTGGCGCCGGTTCCACGTTCGCTTATCCGCTCTACTCGAAGTGGGCCAGTGAGTATCAGGCTGTGAGCGGCGTCAACTTGAACTACCAGGCCATCGGTTCCGGTGGCGGCATTGCCCAGATTGAGGCCAAGACAGTCGACTTTGGCGCCTCCGACGCCCCTCTCGCGCCGGCCGATTTGCAGGCGAACAACCTCGTGCAGTTCCCGGGGACCATTGGTGGCGTCGTCTTGGCAATCAACGTCGGCGGCATCGGCCAGGGGCAGTTGCGTTTGACCGGTCCCGTGCTGGCCAAGGTCTACCTGGGGCAGATCACAAAGTGGAACGACCCGGCAATCGCCGCTCTGAACCCGGGCCTCAAGTTGCCCGCGACACAGATCACGGTCGTGCACCGCTCGGACGGCTCTGGCACGAGCTGGATCTTCACGAACTACCTCAGCGCGATCTCGCCAGACTGGAAGAACAAGGTTGGCTTCGGCACTGAGGTCAACTGGCCCACGGGCGTGGGCGGCAAGGGCAGCGCTGGCGTGGCCGCCTACGTGCAACAGATCAACGGGTCCATCGGCTACGTCGAGTATGCCTACGCGCTACAGAACAACATGAACTACGCTCAGTTGCAGAACAAGGCCGGCGCGTGGGTGAAGCCGAGCTTGGCCAGTTTCGCGGCCGCCGCGGCGAACGCGAACTGGGCTAAGGTGCCCGACTTCGACCTGGCTTTAGTCAATGAGCCGGGAGCGACCAGTTGGCCCATCACGGGCGCCTCGTTCGTGCTCATGCAGAAGGAGCAGACGGATGCGGCGCGCGGCAAAATGGTGCTCAAGTTCTTCGACTGGGGCTTCAAGAACGGGCGCGCGGCCTCGCAGAGCCTCGACTACGTGCCGCTGCCGGACAAGCTGGTGACGCTCGTTGAACACACCTGGAGCACGAGCCTGACGGCCAACGGAGCGCCCATCTGGCCATGAGCGCCATTCCGTCGGAAGCGCCGAACCGGCCGCGCGGCGTCGCCACGGCGACGCCGCGCGGCGCGCGGCGCTTCGCTGACCCCCTCTTCCACCTGACGGTTCGCTTGGCAGCGGCCTCGGTGGCCGTGTTGGTGGTGGCAATCTTTATCGTGCTCGTGCTCGATGCGCGCCTCTCCATACGGACGTTCGGGCTGAAGTTCCTCTGGTCGGACGTGTGGCTGCCGACCAATCACCAGTTTGGCGCGCTCAGCAGCATCTACGGCACGCTGGTCTCGACCGCGATCGCTATGGCGATCGCGACGCCCTTGGCGCTCGTGATCGCGTTGCTTCTGGTGGAGCTCCTGCACCCCGCGGTCAGTCGCGTCGTGGGCACGGCTATCGAGCTCCTTGCCGCCGTGCCGAGCATCATCTACGGCATGTGGGGCTTGTTCGTCTTGGCTCCCTTCATGGGGCGTCACGTAGAGCCTTGGCTGAGCGCTCACCTGGGCTTCATCCCCGTGTTCAGCGGTCCGCCCCTGGGCATCGGCATGCTGACGGCGGGGCTGATCTTGGCGCTCATGATCCTGCCCTTCATCACCGCGGTCGCGCGCGATGTGCTGCGCATGGTCCCGCAGGTGACGAAGGAGGCCGGTTACGGCATGGGCTCAACCACCTGGGAAGTAACCCGCAAGGTGAGCTTGCGCTACGGCTTGCAGGGCATCATCGGGGCTCTCTTCTTGGGTCTCGGCCGCGCCTTGGGCGAGACGATGGCGGTTGCCTTTGTCGCTGGCCAACTCATGCAGGTGAAGGTTGGCTGGTTCTGGAACATGAACACGATTACCTCGACGCTGGCCAACTCCTTCACTGAGGCCTCTGACAAGCTCTTCCTCAGCGTACTCATCGAGCTAGGGCTGATCCTGTTCGCGATTACCGTGACCATTCAGCTGATCGCTCAGGTGTGGCTGCGCCGGGTGGGGCGCTCGTTGGGGAGTGAGCGATGAGCGGTTTTCGTGACGCGACACGAAGTGGGGCGCCGCTGGAAGCGCCGGCGACCGCTTGGCCTGGGGGGCAGGCGGGAGCGCCGCCCAGCGGGAGTGCGCCAATCAGCCCACAACGGCAGTTGCGGCAGCGCTCGCCGCGGACGCGGCGCTTAGCCGACCGGGCCGTCAGGGTCTTCGCATGGGCGGCTGCCTGGCTGGGCATCGCTGTTCTGGCTCTCATCCTGTATGCCGTGGTGAGCCGCGGCCTACACGCCTGGAGCACCGACTTCTTCACGCGGGCGACCCCCGGCGACCCGATGCAGACTGGTGGAGGCATGGCCAACGCTATCCTCGGGACGGTTCTCATCACGGCGTTCGCGGCCGTCCTGGGTATTCCGCTCGGCCTGCTCGCCGGCATCTATCTGGCGGAGATCGGGCGCGGCAGTAGGTTGGCGACGGCTGTGCGCATTATGGCCAACGTCTTGAGCGGCGCGCCCTCGATCATCGTCGGCATCTTCGCTTACGCGCTGCTGGTGAAACCTCTGGGGCACTACTCTGGCTATGCCGGCGGGTTCGCTCTGGCAGTCATCATGTTGCCGGTGATGGCGCGCACGGCCGAAGACATGTTGGTCATGGTGCCCAACGAGATGCGTGAATCGGCGTTGGCGCTGGGCGCGCCGCGCTGGAAAGTCACTTTTGGCGTCGTCCTGCGGGCGGCGCGCAGTGGCCTTGTGACGGGTGCGGTGCTCGCCTTAGTGCGCGTCAGCGGCGAGACGGCCCCGCTGCTCTTCACGGCCTTCAATAGTCCGTTTTGGACGAGGGGCTTGGGCGGGCCCACGGCCAACTTGACCGTGACGATCTACAACTTCGCTCTGTCGCCTTACAGGAACTGGCAGGATCTGGCCTGGGGCGCGGCTTTGCTGATCGTCGTCGCTGTCTTGGGCGTGAGCGTCGTGGCACGGCTTCTCTTCGCGCGCGAGACGGAGCGCTGAGACGGAGCGCTGAGACGGAGCGCTGAGACGGAGCGCTGGGAGTGAGCGCTGGCTGAGAGTGAGCGGCGAGAGTGCCTGAGCGAGAGATGGGAGTGCTGAGAATGATGAGACTGTTTCGTGCGAAAGGGGCGGCCCCGGTGACGGGCACACTAGAAGCGTGCCCGTCGGCGCAAGTTCGGGGGGGAGACTGGTTCGAGACGCCGGGCGCCACGCCCGGACGCACAGCTACGGCGGCCTCGCCGACGGGGCACGACGTGCCGACGCGGAGCGTTGTGCCGCCACGGTTAGCAACGGCGCGCGTTGCCGGCAGCGATCCGAGGCTCGAGGATATACCAGTGAAGCTCTCGGTGCGCCACCTGGACTTCTACTACGGCGGCCAACAAGCGCTGTTCGATAACTGCCTGGATGTCTTCGCGAACCGGGTCACGGCAATCATCGGGCCTTCCGGGTGCGGCAAGTCTACGCACATTCGCGCCTACAATCGCATCTACGAGCTCTACCGCAATCAGCGCGCTGAGGGTGAGATCTTGCTCGACGGCGAGAACATCCTTGCGCCAGATACGGATGTCCTGCAGCTGCGTAAGCGTGTCGGGATGATCTTTCAGAAACCGAGCCCGTTCCCGATGAGCGTCTTCGAGAACGCTGCTTACGGGCTGCGCTTGCACTACAAGATGCATCGGGGCGAGCTGGCGGAACGCGTCGAGGAGGCGCTGCGGCGGGCGGCCCTCTGGGACGAGGTGAAAGACAAGCTCGACCAGCCCGGCACGGCGCTCTCGGGCGGCCAGCAGCAACGGCTGTGCATTGCGCGCGCCATCGCCACTGAGCCCGAGGTCCTGCTCATGGACGAGCCGTCCTCCGCGATCGATCCGGTGGCGACCGCCAAGATAGAGGAACTGATCGACAACCTGAAGAGGAAGTACACGATCGTGATCGTGACGCACAACATGCAGCAAGCGGCGCGCGTCTCCGACTACACCGCCTTCTTCTTCCAAGGGCACATCGTCGAGTACGGGGCGACGCGGCAGATCTTTGAGAACCCGAGCGAGAAACAGACGGAAGACTACATCACCGGTCGTTTCGGATGAGGCTTGTCGTTGACAACGGGGTCGGCGACGGACAACGGTGCGTCGCTGGCACCAACCGGGCCAGCAACCGGTCGGCCAACGGGACGAAGACGGCGCTGGGCCTATGCGTCGGCCGTCCGTCAGGTCGGCAGAGGAGGAGTTGAGCGTTTGTGGCTAGCCACCTGCAGAGGGAAATCGACAAACTGAAGCGCAAGCTGCTCGCCTTGAGCGCAGTGGTTGAGGAGAGCTTGCGGCAAGCATTCACGGCGGTCGAGCGGCGCGATGCGACCCTCGCAAGCGAGGTCATCGAGCGCGATCACGAGATCGACGAGATCGAGGTGGACGTGGAGGAGGATTGCCTGAAAGTCCTCGCTCTCTACCAGCCCGTCGCCCGCGATTTACGCTTCATCATTGCCGTCGTCAAGATCGACAACGAACTGGAGCGCATCGGCGATATGGCGGTGAACATCGCCGAACGAGCTCAGCAGCTTGCTGCTCTGCCGGCGACGCCGATCCCTAGTGAACTGTTCGTTATGGCGGAGAAGACGCAGGCCATGTTAGAGCGCGCCCTGGACGCGCTCGTCAAGAGCGACACCACGTTGGCGAAGCTGGTGTTAGTTGCCGACGATGAGGTGGACGACCTCTACGTGGACGTGATCGAACGACTCAAAGACGGCATCCGGCGTACTCCCGAGGCACTCGATGCCCTGGTGACCGTGTTTGCCGTGGCGCGCTATCTGGAGCGTCTCGCCGATCACGCTACCAACGTCGCCGAGGACGTGATCTACATGAACGAGGGCGAGATCGCGCGCCACAAGAAGGGCATCTTCGAGTTCGACGCAGCTGCCGCCCAGGGGCGGGACGCTGCGGCCACGGGTCAGGCGCAGGACAGCGCGACAGGCGAGCCGCACTAAGCTACGGCGAGAGCCACAGCGAGCCTCATTACTGGGCGGAGACGCTGAGAACGACGGTAGAGCTGGTGCCGGCCGCCAGGCCGTTCGTGGCCGGCACCGAGAGGCGTACGTCCTGGTCGCCGGCGGCGTCGGTCGGTAGCGTCCAGGTGACGCGGTAGGTGCTCTGGGCATCCAGTTGAGTCTGCGCGACCGTCTGCCAGGTGTTGCTCGTGCCGCTGCTCTTTACCTGCAGCGACACCGTTGTGCCAGAGAAGTTGGGCAGCACGCTGCCGACGAAGGTAACGGTATCGCCGGGTTTCACCGTGGCTTCCGAGGCGCTCAGGGTGATGGCTGGCTGAACGGTGAGCACGGTGTGCGGTGACGTTGCCTTGCCCCACGAGAAGTAGTACTCGGTCGTCTTCGGCGGGCGGGCATTGACCGCGTAGCTGGAGTACGTCGCGTTGTAGCCGTTGCCCAGCGCTTGTGAGCCGCGCACCGTCTTGACGCTCATGGTGTGCCAGGTGCCATCGCGGTAGTAGTTCAGAGTCAGAGTGGCACCGGTCGCAAGGCCCGGATAGATGCGTCCTGTGAGAGGTACGGCCTGTCCAAAGGTGAGCGTCTTGTGCGTCGCCTGCGACGGCGCGATGGAGAGTGAGCGGATGTACACCCACGTGTCGCGTAAGCCGAGGCGCACGCGCAGAGTGCTCCCCGAGATGGGATGAGCGCCCTTGCTGCCGACGACGTAGGCAAGCACGACGCGCGGCGAGACACCCCGCTTAACGACGGTGATCGCGCATAGGGCACCATCGACGCCGCTCTGATTGTTGGGGTAGCTGTAAGTTCCCAAGTCAGCCGCGACTTGCGTGTCGGTCAGCGTGAAGGGCGTCCAGATGTGATACGGGCTGGCGTCGTCGTAGGGGTCGGGCACGCCCTTGAGGTAAGGTTGCGGGGCGGCGGCTGGCCAGACGTTCTCGATGTTCTCCGTGTAGCCGCCCGAAGTCGAGAAGAAGTACGCCGTGATGACCTTGCCAGCGTAGGTTGCCACGACACCCTTGGTGAGGTCGACGGCACGGTTTGAGCTGGCGACCTCACCGACCTGGCCAACGCCGACGCCGTTATAGACCTGGCTGTAGGCGGTGCAGTATACGTCGAAGAGGCCGCCTGAGTTGCGCGTGGCCACGGCGTAGGAGCGCGCCGCCACGGCTTGTGCCTCAAGTGCCGTAAGCGGCCAGGAAGCGGGCATCTCGCGCGGGACGACGCCGTAGAGGTAGCTTTCCAAGGGCAACTGATTGACCACCATGAAGCCACCAGAGAGGTGGATAACCCGCAGGACACCGCGGAACTGAACTCCCGCGTAACCCAGTTGGGTCGCGTTCAGCAACTTGAGGTAGGCGTCCCCGGGTTGAAAGATCACTGGGGCTTTTGTGGTGAACGTCTGCACGGGGGATCCCCACGTGACCGAGTAGGAGCTGGTGGCCGCATTCCAGGTCACCGTGGCTGTGAGCCCGGCGGCAATGGTCTTGGTCGTCGTGCCGTCGGTGACCTTGAAGCTAGCGGTCGATGTGACACGCGCTGAGGAAAGCCCTTGGTTCAGCATGACGCGGATCGTCGAGTTAGGCACGGTGCCGAACGAGATGCCGGTGTAGTAGTGCTGCAGGATGGCCTTGTAGGAGAGGTCCGTGTGCGTAGCGTAGCCGTAAACGCCGTACTGGCTCATGCCGATGCCGTGGCCCCAGCCGCGGCCGGTGAAGTTGAAGAGGGTGGCGCTGGCGCTCAGTGCGCTGGCCGGCGCCACGGCGCCGGCCAGCGCACTGAGCGCCAGCGCCACCAGCAGAACGGTCCAACGCGCGCGTCCTGACGCGCGCCGGCTGAAAGCGCCGCGGTTGTCGCTCACTGCGTCGGCTCGGCCACGACTTCGGTTACGTACATGGTCTGGGCTACGTACGAGAGCAGCGTGAGACGAGCTTTGCTGAGCGGGGGATTGGCGTTGACGGATGGCTCGCGAGTCTCTCATCGGCTAGCGTCATCCTTTCTGGAGCGTCCGTGCAACCATAGACCGTGATCCTCGCTCTGGCAAGTCGCGCTGCCGTCGGGCGAGACACGCCGGCGGGCAGCTGTGTCGCTGACCGGTCATGCTGCCGCGTGCGCCGTACTACCTCGAGGTGCTGTACAGACTGCGCTCGTCGGCACAGGCTGCCGCGCAGGGGAGTGCACGCGTCTCTCTCTTGCCTATCGGCACGGCTTTTCCTCTTCATGAGTCTGAGTTGACACATCGGGAAGCCCCCGAGCCGGCGCGCGCGTCTCGCTTGGAGTTTGCCGCAGCTGGGAGGCGTGGCCATGACCTGGGCGAAGGCGGGCGACGCGCCCTCGAACGGGGCGCCGGTTTCCCGGCGTGCCAGTCGCAGGGACTCCGGCTCAAGCTTGCCCGGTACTGCGCCGATAGCGGCAGTGAGCGTTCTGGCGAGGCGTGCGGTGAGCGTGCTCACGAGTCGCTAAGACCTGCATCGCGAGGTGCTGCGAGTTCGTGGCACGTCGCGCGATCTGCCCGGCAGAGCGCTGTGAGCCGGCGCCCAGAGAGCTCGTCGAGCGGCGAGGTTGCCGCGGCTCTCGTCGGACCGAGGATACAGGGGTCGATGACGGAGACATTGAAAGGGCCACGTATGAGGCGGAGTCGCGCGCGCGAGCTACTGCTTGTCGTCGGGCTCGCGCTGAGCGTGCTGTGGCCGTTGGCGAGCGCCTCGGTTGCGGCGGCGCAAACCTACAGCGATGTGCCGCCAGGGCAGTGGGCACAGGCGGCGATCGACTGGGTGACGAACTTCGGTCCAGCCGGCGATAAGCTCCTCGACGACTACGACGGCGTCGCCTTTCGGCCCGATCAGGCAATCACGCGCGCGCAGCTCGCGCGGGCCCTCGTCGTGGCCTGTGGTCATCAAGCGGACGACGTGCTCACCCCGGTGCCGTTGGCCGACGTGCCGCCGGAACACCCCTATTGGCACGACATCCAAGTGGCCCTCAAGCTCAAGCTCCTCAGCGCGACCAAGGGCGAGTTCCTTCCCGACCAAGCGGCTCTGGCCTGGCAAGTCGACAGAGCCGTCGTACGCACGCTGAAAGTGATCCATCCGGGTACCGACTGGACGATGCTGACCACGCTCTACCCGACCAACTGGCAACCCAACCCGGGCTGGAAGACCGGTGCGCCGCAGTACCTGGGGACGGAAGTTGCGGCGCGCTTCTTGGGGTTACGCTTTAACCACCCGGCGGCGGCCGACGCGGAGGAACTCTCGCCCCGCGATCCGATGGGACGTGACGAGGTCGCGTTCCTCCTCTGGAAGGCGCTCAACCTGCCGGCGTGGCGGCTGGACGCACTCAGCCGCTTCGACGCGGTCACCTTGCCGCCCCTAAGCGATCTACAGAAACAGATCGTCGCTTTCGCGCTGCGCTACGTCGGCTATCCCTACGTGTGGGGCGGTGAGTACCCGACACCGGATTCCCCTTACGGGGTGCAGGCTCATGGCGGGTTCGATTGCTCGGGCTTCGTGTGGTGGGTCATGAAGATGAACTTTCACTGTGCGATCCCGGACACGCAACGGACGGCAGCCCAGATGGCGGCTGCCGCCAAGCCGCGCATAACCCGGGCGAAGCTGCAGCCGGGCGACATCATCTTCTTCGGCCCAGACGGCCCTCAATCCACCGCCGCCTCGATTTATCACACGGGCATTTACCTCGGAAACGGCTGGTTCATCCACTCCACGGGTTCGGCCGACGGTGTCTCGCTCGCCTCCCTGAACTGGAGCGACTGGGTTTGGCGGCATGATTTCGCCTGGGGGCGTCGTTTGACGGTAAACTAGGTCTGTCCTATGAGACGTTTCAGGCTGATTACGACGTTTCTCGTGGCGGCTCTTCTGGCCGCTACCTGTTTGAGCTTCGCTCTGGCCGGTCAAGCGCGTTCGGCCGCGTCGTCCAGCGACGTCACGCCTCCGTTCGGCGGCGTGCAGCTCCCCAAGTCCGTGAACACCACGAGCGTGAGCCTGCTGCTCAAGCTGAGCGATCCCGATTCCGGGGTGGTCGCCGTGCGAGTCAGCAACGACGGGGCGACTTTCAGCGACTGGATGGCGCTGCCTAGCCCGACCGCAGGAGCGAGCTACCCCGTGCTGCCGTGGACGCTGAGCGACGGTGACGGTCCCAAGACCATCACCGTGGAGGCGCGCAACGGTGCCGGTCTGGTGGGCACGTTTGTGGCCAACACGACGCTCGACACAGTGGCGCCCGTGTTCTTAACGAGCGAGCCCGTGGGCGGCGCGGCCTTGGCCGCGCCGCCCACGGGCCTCACGTTGCACTTCTCCGAACCGCTGGCGCTCTCTCCAGCGCCAAGGGCGGTGCTCGCCGACGGAACGAGCCTCGTCGCCGTGGCTATTGGTAACGACGTGAGCGTGACGCCGCGCGCACCGCTCCTGCCCGGAGCGGCCTACGCCGTGACGGTCAGTGGCGTGCGCGATAGAGCCGGCAACAGCGCCGAACCGGTAGAAGTGAGGTTCACGGTGGCACCGGGAATGCCGAGCCTCAAGGCCGTGGCGACGCCGGCGACGGTGACGTACGGTTCGTCGGTGGTCATCTCCGGTTCGTTGAACGTGCCCGGCGCGGCGGTGGGCCTCTCGGCGAAGGCGGCCGGCGAGTCGGACTACACACCCGTGGCCAACACGACCGCCTCCGCGCAAGGCAGCTTCAGCTTCTCCGTGCGGCCGGCGCTCAACACTGGCTACCGCGTGACCTTCGCCGGCGACCAGCACTGGCTGGAAGCGAGCGTCGCTGTCGACGTCAAAGTTCGCCCGCGCATCGCCCTCACGGCGACGCCGGCCGAGTTCCTCCTCCACAAGCAAACCGTCCTGCAGGGCGCGATCGCGCCGGTACACGCCGGAGCAACGGTGGTGATCCAGCGCCAAGTCAAGGGTCAGTGGACGAACTGGCAGACGCTCGTCACCGACGCCGAGGGTCACTTCAGCTTCACGTGGCAGCCGACGAGCTACGGCATCCGTTACTTCCGGGCTCAGATTGCCGCCGACGGCGAGCACGCGGCTGGTTTGAGTCCCAGCCGCCGCGTAGTGGTCGATAATCCGAACCCGCACCACATCTCGGTGCTCTATCGGCACTTCATCGTCATCGACATCAGCGAGTGCCGGCTCTACTACTACGAGTCGGGCCGCGTGGTGCGAACCTTCCCCGTTGTGCTCGGTAAGCCCTCCACGCCAACGCCGCGCGGGCAGTGGGCGATCTACTCCAAATCGGTGAATCCCGGCGGCCCGTTCGGCGCCTACGCGATGTTCTACTATCGCGGCTACGGGATTCACGGGACCAATCAGGAGTACCTGCTCTCGTTGTGGCCACGGTACTTCTCGCACGGCTGTTGCCGGCTCTACAACTCAGCGATTAGCTGGCTGTACCCGCGCTGCCCGATCGGCACGCCGGTACGCAACGTGTGGTAGGGCGCGCTTCCCGCTGGCTGGCCCGCAGCGCACGAAAGGCGCCGCCCCTGGAAGGGGCCGTCAAGACCTACGGTTGTGACTGGCCACGGCGCATGAAGGCACGTACCCCATCGCCACGCGTGTTTCCTGGTGAAGGCGCTTGCCTTTGGGTTTCCGGGGTGCGGTTTTCTTAGAGTTGCATGAGCACGCTGGCGGCCAACCGGGCCACGTCGACCTCTTCCCCGGCGATAACTTGGCGGCAAGCGGCAGTGACTACGGCGTGCGCGAGGCGCTGGCGCTCGGCGAGCGGTAGCTCGCCGAGCGCCAGCGCCTCGCCCCCCTCACCCGGCTCAGTTGCCACGACTTGCAGCCGTCTCTTGGCTCCCTCCATCGCTGCCCCCCGCTGTTCGCTCCCGGCTGGCGTGATTCTGCGGCAGGGGGCGGCAGCGTGACAAGATTCGGTTTACGAAACTAGTTAGCTGACTAAAAGACGCGCTGCTCCAGGCGATGCGGCCTCAAGCAGTCGCGGGTGCCGCCCCCCGCGAAACGCGGGCTAGCGGCTGTCAGTCGCCTACCGTGCTCGGCTGGGCCAGCGTGGCGTAGTGCTGCGCGTAGTAGCGTTTGAACTCGCCCGACTTGATCTTCTCCCACCACCAGCGGTTCTCGCGATACCAGGCGACGGTCGCGGCCAACCCGTCAGCGAAGGGTACGCGGGGTTGCCAACCGAGCTCCTTCAGCTTCGTGCAGTCGACCGAATAGCGCCGGTCGTGGCCAGGCCGATCGGGAACGGGCTGGATGAGGTCGCGGCTCAAGCCGAGCAGGTCGAGCAACGAGTGGGCCAGCTCGAGGTTGGTGCGCTCGTTGCCGGCGCCAACGTTGTAGACCTGGCCGGCGGTGCCGTGGCGCAGGACGAGGTCGAGCGCGGCGCAGTGGTCAGCGACGTGGATCCAGTCACGCACGTTCAGCCCGTCGCCGTACAGGGGCAGCGGTAGCCCCTCCAGGGCGTTCGTGACGAAGAGCGGGATGATCTTCTCTGGGTACTGATACGGCCCGTAGTTGTTGGAGCTGCGCGTGATCAGCACCGGCAGGCCGTACGTCGTGTGGTAGGCGAGCACGAGCAGATCGGCGCCCGCCTTACTGGCCGAGTAGGGGCTTGCCGGGTGTAAGGGCGACGTCTCGCTGAACGAGCCTTGCTCGATTGAGCCGTAGACCTCATCGGTCGAGACTTGCACGTAGCGCGCGACCTGGCGCTCACGTGCCGCCTCAAGCAAGACGTGCGTGCCCAACACGTCGGTGCGGATAAAGTCGTGCGGCCCGCTGATCGAGCGGTCCACGTGCGTTTCGGCGGCGAAGTTAATGATGGCGTCGACGCGGTCGCCGAGGCGCTCCAGCGCCTCGGCGACCGCGTCAGACTCGCAGATATCACCCTTCACGAACGTGTATCGCGGCGAGCCTTCGACGTCGCGCAGGTTGTCGAGATTACCGGCGTAGGTCAGCTTGTCGAGGTTGACGATGACGTCGTCGACGTGCTCTCGGAGCACGTAGCGGATGAAGTTCGAGCCGATGAAGCCGGCTCCCCCGGTGACGAGGATCTTCACGGTTGCTCTCCTCCCCTCAGGTTGAGCGCAAGGCTTGGTTTTTTTACGTCTCGTCCCCCAGGAGCTGATCGACGACGACGTGGAGGCTCTCTCGCCAGTCGGGCAAGCGCGGCAGATCGCGTTCGCTCGTGAGGGCCGAGAAAGCCGGCCGTGGAGCCGGGCGGCCAGCTTCGGCGGTTGTGATCGGGACGACCTCGACGGGCAGGTCCGCCCAGGCGACGATCTCCCGTGCCAACTCATACCACGAGCACGTGCCGCTGCCGGCTAAGTGGAAGATACCCGGGCCCAAGCCCTGCTGGACCGCTTCCTGGACGGCCTCGGCAAGGTCGGCGGCTGCCGTGGGCGAGCCGACCTGGTCGGCCACCACCCGCAGGGGCTCGCGCGACCGCGCTCGGGCGCGCTCTCGGGCCGCGTTGAGGATGGTCTTGACGAAGTTGGTCCCGGTGACCGAGTAGAGCCAGGCGGTACGCACGACCGTGCTGCGCGACCAAGCGAGCGCTTCGCGCTCGCCGGCAAGCTTGGTGCGCCCGTACGCGTTGATCGGGTTTGGCTGGTCGCTCTCGACGTAGGGCGTGCCTTTGCGCCCGTCGAAGACGTAGTCGGTCGAGAAAGCGATCAGCTGCGCCCGTGTGCCGCGCAGGGCCTCGACGATGTTCCGCGTGCCCAGCGCGTTCACGGCAAAGGCCGTCTCCTCGTCGCGCTCCGCCCCGTCGACGTTGGTGTAGGCGGCCGTGTGCAGGACAATATCGGGGGCGAATCCCCCCAGGGCGATCCTCACAGCGTTGGCGTCGCGGATGTCGAGATACTCCTCGCGAGCGACGAAGACCTCACCCTCGAGGCGGCTGACGAACTCGGTGGCCAGCTGACCGCCGCCGCCGGTGATAAACCAGCGTGTCATGCCGCCGTGATCTCACCAGTCGTTGACGACTGTCTCACGAATTCCCACCTCGCCACCGGCCGACCAGCGTCACCCGAACCCCCGTCAGCGGAGCTTAATGCCCCACTCGTAGGGAATCTCGGGAGTGTCGTACGGGAGCTCCTCCTGGTCCGGTTGATCGTAGATGTATACCTCGGTGGGCGCGTTGACGATGAAAGCTTCCTCGGTGCTCACGCACTTCCAGCCGTGGTAGACGCTCGGAGGAATCTGCACGAGCAGCGGCTGGTGCTCACCGAGGAAGAACTCGTCGACCATGCCCTGGGTCTTCGAACCCGGGCGAGCGTCGAACAGGGCCAGCTTGATCATCCCTTTGACGCAGACCACGTTATCGGTCTGCCGGCGGTGCAAGTGCCAGCCCTTGACGACTCCGGGGTAGGTCGTCGTGACGTACATCTGCCCGAACTTGATGAACAGCTCGTCGTCGGCGCGCAGCATCTCCATGAGACGACCGCGCTCGTCGGGGATGACGCGCAGTTTCTTGGTCTTCACGCCCTCGATCACGTGTGCCTTCCTTCGTCTGGATGTGCCTGTGCGAACTTCTTACAGGACGCCGATGCGGCTCGAGTCGCCGACCATGAAGCGATAAGCGACCGGCCGGGCATCCGAGCGACCGATGCTGACGTTCTTGCCGATGAGGCTGTCGGTCATGCGCGCGTTGAGGTGGCGAATGCTCGAACCTTCGAGGATGATCGAGTGCTCGACCTCGGCGTGTTCAATCGTCACTGCGTCGGCGATGGACGTGTACGGGCCGATGAACGTGTCGCTCAGCCGGCAACCGCAGCCAACGATCGCCGGGCCGCGGACGGTGCAGCGGCGCAGGAGTGTGTCGGCTCCGATGATCACCGGCCCCTCGAGCTGTGTCTCGATGAGCTGCCCGCGCACGTCGCTCTCAATCGTGCCCAAGATAAGGCGGTTGGCCTCGAGGATATCTTCGAGCTTGCCCGTGTCCTTCCACCAGCCCTCGACGATGTGCGGCTCGACCCGTAAGCCACGGTCGACCATGTGCTGGATGGCGTCGGTGATCTCGAGCTCCCCGCGGGCCGACGGCTTGATTGCCTTGACGCTGGCGAAGATGGCTGGCGTGAAGAGGTAGACGCCGACGAGCGCCAGGTCGCTGGCCGGTTGGGTTGGCTTCTCGACCAGGCGTTTGACCGTGCCATCGGAGATCTCGGCGACGCCGTACGCTTGGGGGTTCGGCACTCTCTGGAGCAAGATGAGCGCGTCGGGCGCGCTCTCGGCGAAGCGTTGCACGAAGCGCACGATGCCGTCGCGCAGGAGGTTGTCGCCCAGGTACATGACGAAGGGCTCATCGCCGAGGAACTCCTCGGCGATGAGGACGGCGTGCGCGAGGCCCAGGGGCGCCTCTTGGGGGATGTAGGTGACACGCGCGCCCCAGCGGCCGCCGTCGCCGACGGCGGCCGCGATCTCGGCGCGCGTGTCACCGACGACGATGCCGATATCGGTGATGCCGGCCGCGACGAGCGCTTCGAGGCCGTAGAAGAGCACTGGCTTGTTCGCGACCGGAAGGAGCTGTTTGGCTGAGGTGTGCGTGATGGGGCGCAAGCGTGTGCCGGCACCGCCACTGAGGATAAGGCCCTTCACGTTTGCGTCACCCCGCTGGCACATTGAGGCTGACCGAGCGGGCGCGCAGCGGCCCGCTCGGTCAGCCTAAATTGACTCGTAGTCGTCGAGCTCGTCGTCGCTCTCAGTCGACATCAGGTCGAGGACGCTGGTGGCATCGATCGCCTTGCCTACGAAGACGACGCTTGGCCCAGCGTAGACGGTCACTTTCTCGCCGGGCGTAAACACGAGGGGGGCGCCATCACGCATCACGTTCGTCAGGGTCGAGTGGTCTAGGTCACGGACCACTTCGCACGAGTCGATGACGAACGGCTCGGCCTCGCCAAGCTGTAAGCGCGGCTCTCTGTCCTTTCCGATCACCATGTGCGGCGATTATAGCAGCAAGTGCCCCCGCCGGCCCCAGTCCCAGGCGCGCTAGCGCTTAGGGGTCAGTTGAGCTCTCAGCCGGGGCCGACGCGCCGACTGAGCTCTCTGCAGGAGCTGCTCAGCGGTCAAGCTCTCTGCAGGGGCCTCCTCAGCGGTTGAGCTCGGCGTCAGCGGCGGCCAGGATGCGCGTGAGCTCGCGCGCCTTGTCGGGCTCCAGCGGCTCCGGCTGGTAGTGGTCGATGATCCACTGGGCCCGCTCTTTGGCCACCGCGAGGGGATCGCGGAAACCTTGCCCGTCGTCGACGTGGGTGATCGCGCCCACGAACGAGTGGCGCAAGTGGGCGCGCGTGTGGCGGTGGCCGAGGAAGTGCCCTCCAGGACCGACAGCAGCGATCGCGTCGAGGGCCAGCTCCTCGTCGTCGACGGCGATGTCGAGCAGCGAGTAGCGCACGCGTTCGTACACGTCGTGCCCGAGGATGTAGTCGGGGGCGGAGAAGACGGTGTAGGTGCTCAGCAGACCGATGCTCGTCAACAGCTCGCTGCCCTCCCAGGCGGCCAGGGCAAGATCGACGCCGTCCTCGACCGCCGACTGCCAGGCGCCTGGCGTACTCGCGTCGGTGCCGCAGGCGCCCGCTTCGCTGGGCACGCCCCAGGCGTGCGCCAGTTCAGTGGCGAGGAATCGCGCCCGATGGTCGAGCGGGAAACTGACGAAACGCCCGCTGCGCGGGTCGATGTAGCTCTGCATGATCGAGTGGGCCACGGGCGCTCCAGGAAAGGCGAGCTGCACGATGACGGTGGCGGCGACCAACTCGGCCGCCCCTTGGGCGAAGGCGCCAGCGCGCGTGGCGGGAGCGGTTGTGCCCAGGGTGGGCATGGTGACGAAGGCGATCGGCACGCCGGCCTCGGCGAAGACGAGGGCCGCTTCGATGCCGTCGCGGTCGAGGACGAGGGGCGAAACGACGCCGATCAAGTCGCTCAGCACCGGCCGGCGACGGAGTTCCTCGCGGCTGCCGGCGATGACGGTCGCCATCTCGACCGCGTAGCGGGCGTGGCGCTCGCCGTTGACCATCCCCTGGAGGTGTTTGACGGTGTTACGCCAGCCCGCGTCGAGCTCGTGCAGCTGCGCTGTGCGGCCGCAATCGCCGGCGGCGACGGTGGGCCACCAGAACGCCATCGAGGGCAGGTAGTCGGTCATCCGCGTGATGGCGGCAAGGTCGGCCTTGGTCGAGGGTCGGCGCTGGCCGGTGGCAAAATCGAGGATCTCGGTACCGCAGCCATCGGTCGTGCAGAACGTCGTGCGCTCGTCGAGATGGAGGTCGCAGGCGATGGCGCGGGCGCCGAGGTCGAACCAGCGCGGCGCCCGCGCCATCGCCTGCGCCACCAGGTCGGGCGGTAGGGTGACGAGGTTGGTCGCGCGCTCGACGTGCGCGCCGTGTCCGGCGAGCACGTCGAGCGCGCGTGGTGAATCGACGCGCACGCCGACTCGCTCCAGGATGTCGAGCGTCGCTTGCTTGAGGCGTTCCAGTTGCTCCGCGCTGTGGAAGCGGACGGTGAAGTCGCGCTGCAACGGCGTCAACGGGGCTCGTTCGCTGCTCGGCCACGACGTGCTCACGGCTCGGCCCTCCTCTCTCTCACTGGCCGACGGCGCGGTCGGCTTGGGCGACGATCGCTTGCATGCGCTGCACGACGTCCTGGTCGAGGGGCTCGGGCCGGTGCTCCTCCAGGAGTTCAAGCGCCCGTTGCCGCGCCCGCGTGTAGAGATCGATGGCGCCGTTTGCCTGCCAGCTCTCGCGCACTTGACGATCCATGAGCGTAGGCAGCGACTGCGCCCGCATGAAGCGCAAGGTGCTCTCCAGGCTGAGGAAGTCGCCGTGCGGGCCGACCGTCTGGATGTCGTTCACGAGCAGGGTCTCGGCGTCGACGCGCACTCCGCCCAGGACGTGTTTGATCATCGCTGCCCACTCGTCGTCGATGACGAGTTGAGCGCAATCGAAGGTGACTCCCGACTCGGTCATCCCGGCCCCATAGATGAGGTTGGCACCTGCCAACGCTGCCATGAGGCCAGTGAGCGTCTTCTCGTGACCGAGCTGCGCGTCACTGAGCTTGCTGTCTGCCTACGCTCCAGCGATGTAGCTCGGCAGGCGGTACTGGCGGGCGAGCTGTGCAGCGCAGGCACTGATGAGGGCGAGTTCGGGTGAGCCGACCGAAGCGGCTGCGTAGCGCAGGTCCATGGCGGTGGTGGAGGAACCGTAGATGACTGGCGCGCCGGGCTCAGTCAGTTGCGCGAGCACGATACCAGCGAGCACTTCGGCGTTGTGCTGCACGAGCGTGCCGGCGAGCGTGACCGGTGAGGAGCCGCCGGCCATGGCCATGGAGAGGACCGTGTCGCTCAGTCCGGCGCGGGCGCTCTCGATGATCACCCCGCAGATCTCCGCGGTGAACTTCAGGGGGCTCACCGGGCACACGCCGAAGCCGATGATCGGCCGCTCGCGCAGAGCGTCGACTGAGCCTACGACGGCAGACGCCAGATCGATACAGGCGTGCACCTCGCGGCGGTCGATGGCCTCTGTGCCCACTTGCTTCAGCGTGTTCTGCAAGGCGACCGCGCAGCCGTGGATCGAGGCCGTGGCCGTCGGCACATCGGCCGGGCAAATAGCGGCCTCGTAGCTCTCGATGTTCGGTAGCGCATCGACGAGCCGGGCGACGTCGGCGACGTCGGCAACAGTGGGGTCGCGCAGTTCGCCGCTGCGCGGATCGATGTAGGTGATGCCCTCGTCGAAGTTCGTGAAGTGTACCGGGCCGCCGGCGGTGACGACGACGTCGTGGGCTTGGTCGCGCCCGGCCAGGAGGACGCTCGACGGACAGCGCGCCAGGGCGCCAGTCACCACCTCCGGTGGCAGGCGCACCTGGCGCGCATCGCGGTCGATCGAGCAGCCGCCATCGGCGAAGATGGCGAGTGCCTCGTCGTCGTCGACGAAGACCCCTGTCTGCTCGAGCACTTGCAGCGTGGCGTCGTGGATCGCCGCGATATCCGTGGCCGTGAGCACCTCAACGCTCACACTCGGCTTTCGCTGTCTGAGGGACGCTCCGAGCTGGCCTTTGCTCGGTGGCTGCCCAGTTACCTGGGCCGGTGGCCGTTGGGCCTCAGTCATGTGGCTCTCCCTGCGCTGCGCCGCTCCACGACGGTGCTTCGTTCCCTGAACTTCTGCACACAGTTCAGCGGTAGGTCGAGCAGTTCGGCGATGTTCATCTTCGCCTCCATCGCGGTGGGTTGCTCTGGGTACGGCGCCTCGGAGTCGAGAACCCTTCCGAGCCCCAGTTCGGCGCGCACCTCTTGCATGACCACGTTGTCGGAGAGGTCCCTCACGCTCACGCCCAAGCGGTCGGCGACGAGGCGTTTCGCCTCCGGCAAGCGCATACCCCGCGTCATCTGCAGGCGGGCCACCAGGTCTCCGGCGGCCCGCAAGCCGTTCATGCCAGACGCACTCGCATGGGCACACGGCATGCCGAATATATCGCCCGTGCCTACCTACAAGCCGTCGACGTGGAGGAGGTCGACCAGGGCGCGCGAGACGCGCGAAACGGCGTCGATAGGTGGGCAGACATGCATGGGCACACCGCCCACACCCATGCCGACGTTGACGTGGACGGGAATGCTGGCTTCCTGGAGACAGGGTTTGAGGATCGCGATCGCCCGCGCGGTGTTCCAGGCGACTGACCGCGTCGTATTGACGTTCACGGCCGGCCCAAAGATCGTCGCGCCGGCCTGTGCTGCCAGCCTCATCTGCTCGCGCGGCCACAGGCCAGCCAGGCGCACGCCGTCGAACTCGATCTGGCCGTGCATGCCGAGGACGAACTCCGAGGCCATGCCGACTTCGATGCTCATCGTCGGATAGTCGCGGCGCAAGCCGCGGATCGTCTCCAGCACGGCGAAGAACTCGGCGTCTCCGGCAGCAGCGCTCGTGTCAAAGTCGATCCCGTCGGCACCGGCCTCCCAGAGCGCTTCGGCGACCTGGCGCATGTCGTTCGCGGCGAGAACGGCGGCCGCTTCTTGTGCGGCGCGAGCTTCGTCGATGCGCCCTTCGGGGAGGAGCTCCGACCAGTTGGGCATGGGCCCATCGGGAGCCGAGTAGCGTCCCAAGTCGGCCTGGGCGCCGTAGTGGATGGGGATCGTCAGTCGGTTCTGCGCCTCATGCATGAGCTGCGCTTCAGTAGCTTGCACCTTGCGCACGGCGTTGAAGCAGTAGTCAGGGTGGAAGAGCTCACAGCTGTCGGCGGCCAGCGACTGCTCGTACTGCACGAGGCCATCGATCTTGGCGGCCGGCAACATACCCGTGCCGTCGTACGTGAGCACGACTTCGTCGCCGATGTCGACGCCCGTGAAGCGGGCCCTCGAGGCGAAGATCTCCTCGAGGTGATCGAGTTCCACCTCGCTCAGTGGCTCGACTTTGGCGACTTTCGCTGCGCGAGCGCTACCGTCTTCGAGCTCGCGGCGCAACTCGGTGCGCGTCATCTCGACGAGCGCTCCGTCGCCCATGCGAGTGGGAAATGTCGTTTCCATCGGCCCCCCAGCCTCGGTTCGTCTGCGCAGACGCATGGCGGTAGCGCCCACTCTTGACCTGCCGACCGGCGTAAGCTGCGCTCTCTACCGTCTACCGCTGCGCTCGCGGCGGCTTGACGCCGCCGCGAGCGCATTGCCGGCGTCCACTGGCGACTGTACGCTAGAAGCGAAAGCTGAAAAGTCAAGCCAAATAAAGGTCGCGAGCTGTCCGGGCGGGTATGTTGGTCGCGCGGGCGTCCCCCGTGGTGACGGACACCACTCGGCAACGCCGGACGAGTTGTGCACGGGAGGCTATGGTGAGTGACGAGGCGGGTTCTCGGCGACCGCGGGGCCGGCCGAGGACACGACTCAGCGAGACTGAGAGGGTTCATCCAGGGCTGCCCCTGGAGAACCCAGTCGCCAGCTTGCCGCCTACGGCGGTGAGCATCTTGGCCGCTGCGCGTCGACTTCTTGCTGAACGCGGCTTCGACGGGCTCACGATCGAGGCGGTAGCAAACGAAGCCAACGTCAGCCGTGGGCTCATCCCCTACCATTTTGGCAGTCGTGCGGGCCTGATCGAGATGCTCGTCGACTCGCTGTTCCATGACCTCTACGTCGCCGTCGCCCGGCGCAAACCGGCCGCGACGTGGCAGCTCGATGACCTCGTGCAGCTTATGCACGACGAAACCGCCGATCGGCGGGCGTTTCGCGATTTCTTCGAACTGCTGCCCTACACGTTGCGCCATGAGGATCTGCGGGCGCGTGTCGCGCTCCTGTACGACTTCTACCGTGAGCTCATGCTGGAGTTGGCCGGCATCAAGGCAGCGCCAGAGACCGGGGATCGCCCGCCGCTAAACGCGCTCGGGGCTGTGCTGCTGGCGCTGATCGACGGTCTCGGCTTGCAAGCGACGCTGACGCCGAGCTTCGATCTGGAGGCTGCCTTGGGCGCGGCGAGATGGCTCATTGAAGGTCGGCTGTCTCAGCTTGCTCCTGACGCTACGGGCACAGATCTTTCCTCCGCCGCTCGGTAAAGCCGGCGCGCTTTTTTTGACTTGACTTCTGGCCGCCCCTTTGTAAGGTGCGGCGCGACTGAGCACGCCAACGCCGCACGGGGGACGCACGGGGTGGCAGGGCGAGGGTTGTGGTGCCCAGCGCGCAGGGTGCTCGCGCACTGCGGGCACGGGCGGATTCCAGGGGGGATGGTCAATGCCTAGCACACACGTCTTGCGTCCGCTTTCCGTCCGCACGATGGTCTTCTTGGTCACTGCCCTGGCGCTTGTCGGCGGGCTCGCGTGGGGCTTCACGACCGCCTTGGGGCAAAGTGCGAGTCCCGCGCCGGCCGGCAAGACCGTCCTGCATGTGGGCTGGACGATCGAGCCCGACAACCTCAACCCCTTCATTGGCTATGCCACCTCTTCGTATGAGATCTGGCACCTCAACTACGACCTTCTCTACGGGTACTCAGCGACGAACTTCGCTCCTGTGCCGGAGCTGGCTGCCGATATGCCGCAAGTCTCGCCGGACGGCCTGACAGCCACGGTGAAGTTGCGGCCGCACGTCACTTGGCAAGATGGCGTTCCCTTTACCGCTCGCGATGTGGCCTTCACCTACAACTTCATCATCAAGAACGACATCGGCTCCATGAGTGGCTACACGCGGCTCATCAAGTACCCGGTGGTAGCTTCGGACGACCTGACGGTGGTCTTCCACTTCAGCAAGCCGAAGGCGAACTTCTTGCGCATGTGGATACCGATCGTGCCGGAACACATCTGGAGCCATGTCTCGCCCAAGGCGGCGCAGAACAGCTACGTGAACAAGCCGCCGATCATCGGTACGGGGCCGTTCCAGACGGTTGAGGTCGTCAAGGGCAACTTCGTCAAGATGGAGGCCAACAAGCACTACTGGCGCGGCGCTCCGAAGATCGATGAGATCGTCTTCAGCGTCTACCAAAACGCCGACAACATGGCGGCCGACCTGAAGGCCGGCAAGCTCGACGTCGCCTGGGACGTGCCGCCGGCCCAGATGAAGATCCTCGCCGCCGATCCCAATCTCAAGGCGATCGCCTACCCGACGCGCACCTTCGACTACGTAGGGATTAACTCTTACGACAACGCGAATTCTCTGGGCAACCCGGTGCTGCGCGACGAGAAGTTCCGCCAGGCGTTAGCTTGGGCGATCAACAAGCAGCAGATCGTCCAGATGGCTGACTTCGGCTTCGGCACGCCCGGTGACACGGTGATCGTGGGTTGCAAGTATGGGGCGATCGACTACCACTACGAACCACCGGCTGAGCAGAAGGTCGGCTTCGACCTGGCCAAGGCGAAAGCGCTCCTCGACGCGGCTGGCTACAAGCTGAACGCGCAGGGCCAGCGGCTCGACAAACACGGCAAGCCGATCGTGCTGCGTCTCTGGGCGCGGACGCAGTCTGACTTTAGCCAGGAAGCGGGGCGCCTCATCACCGGCTGGTTCCGCAGTCTAGGACTGAAGATCGACTTCAGCGTCATGGACGAAGGCGCGATCAACGACCGCCTCTACAACCTGAAGGGCGGCCAGTACGCGCCCGACTACGACATGTACATCTGGGATTGGTTCGGCTACGCGGACCCGGGTGACACGTTGGTGTCGTGGACGACGCCGCAGATCTACAACGGCTGGAACGACTGCTGCTGGTCGAACAAGCAGTACGACGCGCTCTTCGCTCAGCAAGAGACAGCGGTCGACCTCAAGACGGGCCAGTTCGACAACGTGACGCGGCGCAACCTCATCTGGCAGATGCAGGACATCTTCTACCGGTCCAGCCCCTACATCGTGCTCGAGTATCCCTACGACCGCGAGGCGTACAACGTTGCCAAGTGGGACGGCTGGGTGCGCCCGAACAACGAGGGCGTCATCATGATCAACGATAACATCGACACCTACCTGATGGTGCACCCGAAAGCGGCTTCCGCCGCCAGCGGCACGAGCAGCAACTGGGTGATCGGCGTGATCGTGGCGGTCGCCGTGGTTGCCGCTGTCGTCGTGTTCCTCGTCGTTCGGCGCCGGCGCGGCCCAGCCGAGGAGGTCTGAAGGACTGAGGCTGACGAGCGCCGACGGGCCTAGATGAAGGCTGAGGCTGCCGAGGGCCGACGGGCTTAGATCTACAAGCAGGTCTGAGCGCTCAGACCGACAAGCCAGCAAAGGCGAGGTACGGCTTCCAGGAGTCGTGCATCTCGTTGGCGTACATGAGCACGAAGCTGAACGGTCCCGGCGCCTTCGGCGCGCGGCGCAGGGTCATGTTGACGGCCTGCGGCAGCCGGTCCCCCTTCTTTAGGTTGCAGCGCGCGCAGGAGGTGACGACGTTCTCCCAGCTGTCGTCGCCGCCCTTGGAGCGCGGGACGATGTGGTCGATAGTGAGGTGCTTGTCGCTGCCGCAGTACTGGCAACGGTAGTGGTCGCGGGCAAAGATGGCCCGGCGCGAAATGCGCGTGCGGGCCTGGCGCGGCACGCTGACGTAGTTGCGCAGCCGGATGACGTGCGGGACGGAGAAGCTCTGCCGCTCCGAGTGGACGATGCCAGCCGACGCCTCGATAGCCTCGGCCTTCTCTTTCAACAGGAGCACCAAGGCGCGTCGCGATGAGCACACGTTGAGCGGCTCATACGTCGAATTGAGCACGAGCACCCTCGACATCGTCGCCATGATAGCAGAAACGAGTGCCCGGGAGGTCTAGACTTACGCCTATGGACCTCTTCTCCCTGCCCGAGGAGCAGCAAACTGCTGAGGCACCGCTGGCGGCGCGCATGCGTCCCCGCTCGCTGGCCGAGTTCGTCGGTCAAGAGGCGATTGTCGGACCGGGCACGGTGCTGCGCGCGGCGATCGAGAACGGCGAGATCTTCTCGATGATCTTCTGGGGGCCGCCGGGCACGGGCAAGACCACGCTGGCGCGCGTCATCGCCAGCGAGACGCGCGCCCGGTTTGCCCAGCTCTCGGCGGTGAGCTCGGGGACGGCCGACGTGCGGGCGGCGATCCAGGCCGCCAAAGAGGCGCGCGCCCTGTCGGGCGCGCGCACGATCCTCTTCATCGATGAGATCCACCGCTTCAACAAGACGCAACAGGACGCCGTCCTGCACGCCGTGGAGGACGGCGTCGTCTACCTCATTGGGGCGACGACCGAGAACCCCTACTTCGAGGTTAACTCGGCCCTGCTCTCACGGGCGCAGCTCTACCGCTTTGCCCCGCTCGAGCCGAGCGCGCTTGAGGTTCTCGTGCGGCGCGCCCTCGAAGACCGCGAGCGCGGTCTCGGGTCCCTGCCGCTGACTCTGGAGGAGGGCGCTGTTGCCTTCTTGGTTGAGATCGCTCACGGCGACGCGCGGGTGGCCCTGAACGCGCTCGAAGCGGCCGTGCGCGCCCGCGGCGTGCGCTCTGGGGGAGCGCCGGTGACGCTCTCGGTGGACGATCTGCGGGACGCTGCCCAGAAGCAACCGGTCACCTACGACCGTGAGGATGCGCACTACGACACGATTTCCGCCTTCATCAAGTCGATGCGTGGCAGCGACCCCGACGCGGTCGAGTACTACCTTGCTTCCATGCTGGCCGGCGGCGAAGACCCTAAGTTCATCGCGCGGCGCATCGTGATCTTCGCCAGCGAGGACATCGGTAACGCCGATCCGCAGGCGATCCAGGTCGCTACCGCCTGTGCGCGGGCGGTCGAGTTCGTCGGCATGCCCGAGTGCCGCATCAACCTGAGCCAGGCGGCGCTGTACTGCGCCCTGGCGCCCAAGAGTAACGCCGCTATTGTAGCGATCGATAAGGCAATGGCCGACGTGCAAAAGGAGGGGAACGAGCCGCCGCCCCTGCACTTGCGCGACGCCAACTATCCGGGCTCCAAGAAGCTCGGTCACGGCTTGGGCTACAAGTACCCGCACGCCTTCGGGGGCTGGGTCGAGCAGCAGTACCTTCCCGATAAAGTCGTCGGACGCGCCTACTTCAAGCCGCAGCGAGGTGTCGAGGTCGAGCTCTGGCGTCGCCTCGAGGAAGTGAAGAAACGCATGAGCGATCGCCGGCAAAGCGGCGCGCAGGGTGGGAACGGCGACTCTCAAGGAGAGGGCAGTGCTCAAGGAGGGGGCGACTTTCAAGGAAAGGCCGGCACTCAAGGAGGGGGCGGCGGCGACCGACATGGTTAGCACAATGGTGTACGTATGGGTCTTCATCGTGACCGCCGCCATGGCGCTGGTGGCCCTGGGCGCGTGGTACATTGCGGGCCGCGTCAAGCGGAGTCTAGAAGCCGCGCCGATCGGCAATCATCGCCAAACGGCGGAGTTCACCTTGCCCAGCGGCAGCGCCCTCTCTTTGAGCGGCCTCTCTCCGGAGCCGCTCTTTCTCAAGCGGAGCGTCGATGGGGTGCGCGTGCAGTTCGAAGATCGTCCGTTCGTGCCGATTCACTTCCTGACCGATCAAGCTACTGTCGCTGCCCTGCGCCAGGTGGCAGCGACCATCAGCGAGCGCTTCGGCACGGAGTGGTCTTGTTTAGTGACCACGAGCGCCGAGGGCAAGGTCTCGGTGCACCGTCTCTAGTGTGCGTCGTCTGCAGTGTGCAGCGTCTCTCAATGTGCAGGAGACCCGCGAATTTGGCCGTATACCAGCTTGTACACGTATAAAGAATCGTCGCGATTGTGTCGAAGTACCGGAAGCTGGACTCCAATGACACTGGCGACGCCCATCCAACGCTGGGGAGCGTTCAAGGAGGCACGATGAGACGCCTACTCAAATTCCTGTTCGGCGCGGCAATCGGGGCGTCGGCGGCGATGCTTGTGACCCCCAAGACGGGTCGCGAGGTGCGCGAGCGGCTGCTTGGGCCGGAGGTGCGCAAGCTGATGCCCGCGAGCCTGGCCGAGCTGCTCGCGCCGCCCGAACCGCCGCCTGTCTGGTCGTCAGAGGGTGCGTACAGTGCGTACGAGACTGCGACTGCAGTGGCTGAACCTGAGGCTGGCGTGGCGGTGGCGGAACCCGAACCGCGGGTCGAACCCGAGGCCGAGGCTGTAGTGGCGGAGCCCGAGGCGAAGGCGGAACCCGAGGCGGAGGTGGCCGAGGCGAAGGCGGCCGTGATAGAACCTGCGGCGGCAGCTGCCGAAGAAGTCGCACCGACGCTCGCAGCGGAGGGTGCTGTGGCCGAGGAACTTTCGGTAGTCGAGGAGCCCTCCGTTGCTGAGGAACCGGCAGCGGCCGGGGCAGAAGGCGCCGAGACAGAGGCGACTGAGGAATTTCCAGCGGTCGAGGCGGAATTGGCTGAGCTCTCTGCGACTCAAGCTGTCGAAGCACCGCAGGCCGAGATCGGTGAAACACTCCCGGGCGAAACCGCTCCCGCAGCCGAGCCGACGGTCGAAGAGCCAGAGATGGCGGCGTGGAGTGAGGGTGGAGTTGCGGAGGTCGAGGCTCTCGCCGTTACTGAAGGCACGGCAGAGCTAGCCGAGGCCGAGCAAGAGGCGGTGGCAGCGCCGGAGGCCGTGGAAGAACCGGCGGTGACGACCTCTCAAGTGCCCATGTCAGAGGAGGATCTGCGGGCGCACATCGAGCGCACCAAAGAGGCGCTGGCGGCGGAGCTCGAGAAGCCCTTCGCGGTGGCGAGCGCCGAACCGGTCGCGAGTGAAGCGACTGTCACCGAAGAAGCGACTGTCTCTGAGGAAGCGACGGTCTCTGAAGAAGCGACTGTCACCCAGCCGATCGGCGAGGCGGTGGTGTCCGCTGAACCGGCTGAGGGGCTAGCGCCGGTTGGGCAGCCTGAGGTTGCTGAGGTCGCCGCGCAGGCCGAACCCATGGCCGCTGCCACGCCGGCCATATCGCCTGAGCCCGGCGCCGCTGCTGCACCGATCATGTCGTCTGAGCCCAGTATTGCGGCCGTGCCGGCCGAGCCCGTAGCTGAAGCGCCAGGTGGCGAAACTGTCGTCGAGACGCCAGGACAGGCGCCGCCAGTCGAACAGGCGCACGCGGTTGAGACGACGGCTGCAGCGACACCGGAGAGTGCTACCGAGGTACGGGGCGAAGTCTCGATTGACCAAGCGGAGATGCGCCGGCGCATCGAGGAGACCCGGGCGCGCCTGAAGGCGAAGGCTTTCGATGCGATGATGAAGGGCGAATCGGCGCTGCTTGCGCACGATAGCGGCGAGAAGCCCGTTCCGCGCGGCGAAAATCTACCTGTCGACCATGATGTAGCGAGTAGCCTCGAGGAGTCTCTGTCTCCCGAAGATGAGTGACGGACCCAGCCTTGACGCTCCCCGTGAGTAAGCGAGGGGGGCGGGCCCCCCCCCCCGGGGGCCCCCCCCCCGCACCCCCTACCGCAACTGCCATGCCAGGGCTATCGCCCTGCACTCCGATGAATGAAAATTTGAGGGCTGGCTTTTGCCTTTGACCCTCTCATCCCCCCTTGCCCCCCTTCTCCCCCGAAACGGGGGCGAAGGGGGGAAGAAGAGGGGGTTTGGGGGCGGCGGCTTCGCCGCCGCCCCCAAACCCCCATGATCTCCCCTCTCCTGGCCTTCGGCCAGGAGAGGGGAGAGGGCTGGGGGGAGAGGTGAGGCAGAGCGTCTATTTTCAAAGCAAGCGGTTGCCATCACCAAAACCCATGCGTCTGAGCGAACTGACCGCCCATCTACCTGCCATCCATCGCCGCCTCGGCCCGGACCCCGAGGTCGGCGGCATCGCGGCCGATTCCCGCCGCGTGCGCCCCGGCGACCTCTTCGTCGCCATCCCCGGCGTCAGCCTGGACGGGCACGCCTACATCCCCGACGCGCTGGCATCGGGCGCCGTCGCCGTCGTCGGGGAGCGCGCGCCCGACCAGATGCCGGGCCTGCCCTGGGGCACCTTCGCCTACATCCAGGTCCCCGACGCCCGCCAGGCCTGGGGCTGGCTCTGCGCCGCGTGGGAGGGGCTGCCGGGCCGCCGGATGACCCTGGTCGGCGTCACCGGCACCGACGGCAAGACCACCACCGTCACCCTCATCCACTCCATCCTGCGCGCCGCCGGCCTCAACGCCGGACTGGTCAGCACCGTCGCCGCCCGCATCGGCGAGGAGGAGGTGGATACCGGCTTCCATACCACCACCCCCGACCCGCCCGACCTCCAGCGCTACCTGGCCCGCATGGTGGAGACGGGCGCCACCCACGCCGTCCTGGAGGTCACCTCCCACGGACTGGCCCAGCACCGGGTGGCCGGCTGCGACTTTGACATCGCCGTCGTCACCAACATCACCCACGAGCATCTGGACTTTCACGGCTCCCTGGAGGCGTACCGGCAGGCCAAGGCCATGCTCTTTGAGGGACTGACCCGCTCTTTCCGCAAGCCGGGCGTCCCCAAAGTCGCCGTCCTCAACCGGGACGACTCCTCCTACGACCTCCTCCGCCCCATTCCCGCCGACCGTCACATCACCTACAGCCGCTCCGGCCCGGCGGACGTGACCGTCGGGGAAGTCCGACACGCGCCCGACGCCACCCGTCTCACCCTGAACCTGCCCGACGGCCCGGCCGAAGTGACGACCCCGCTGGTCGGCGCGTACAACGTCAGCAACATTCTGGCGGCAGCAGCGGCGGCGGTGGCCCTGGACATCCCGGCGGACGCGATCGCCCGGGGCATTGCGGCGGTGCGGGGGGTGCCGGGGCGGATGGAGCGGATAGACGAGGGGCAGGACTTCCTGGCAATTGTGGACTTCGCCCACACCCCCAACGCGCTGGAGCAGGCCCTGCGGACGGCGCGGGAGATGGCCCGGGGGCGGGTCATCGTCGTCTTCGGCTGCGCCGGACTGCGGGACCGGCAGAAGCGGACGCTGATGGGGCGGGTCGCGGGGGAACTGGCCGACGTGGTGATTCTGACCGCCGAGGACCCCCGGACGGAGGACCTGGAAGAGATTATGGCGACCAGCGCGGCGGCGGCGCAGGAGGCCGGGAAGCGGGAGGGGGTGGACCTCTTCCGCGTCCCCGACCGGGGGGAGGCCATCCTGCGGGCCTGTCAGATGGCCCGCGCCGGCGACTTGGTCATCGCCTGCGGCAAGGGGCACGAACAGTCCATGTGCTTCGGGACGGTGGAGTACCCCTGGGACGACCGGGAGGCGATGCGGCGGGCCCTCCACGGCCAGACGCTGGATACGCTTCCTA
>Ga0078972_1005398_pt1 | contig 32555 bp, 30 predicted proteins | sample YelNatPaOPGAMG01_FD_67568 | JGI IMG/M metagenome (GOLD analysis project Ga0078972, IMG submission 67568) | Hot spring thermophilic microbial communities from Obsidian Pool, Yellowstone National Park, USA - OP-RAMG-01 (SPADES assembly) (version 2) | ecosystem: Environmental > Aquatic > Thermal...
CGAGTCGAAGCCCTCTGCGATACAGCAAAACTGTTCTGTCTCCATGTTGCATCCACACCAGCGGTATAGGCGGTATAGCGGCTGCAGCAAGGCAGGTACTCGGCGCATGATACAACATTCAAATCGACCAGTACACCCCCGAGAAAAAGTATGCATCATGGAACTTGAAAGTAGGTTGCATCATGATGGGCACACTCCCGAATGCCAATATCCATCCCGCAATCTGGTATCCCTAGTCCATGGAAACATTCTGTAAAACTGAGCAAAAACGCAGCGATGTGCTCGACGCGGAGGCGGATCCGGCAGCGTGGAGCGCACCCTCCGGTTTCTGCTTCTGTGAGCCAGCGGGGTTCGCGGGACGTGTCGCCCTGGGAACTTACAATAGGACGCGCAGGGCAACAGCCGTATGCTTGGTGTCGGTAAAGATGATAGTCAAACAGAAAATGAAGAGCCTCTATGGAAACAATTAGAGTGCATCGAACAGGTCGCACCCGATCTGACTCCTGGGGTTACCAGCTCGCTCCAACTGCTGCGTGGCGTTCTGCGCATTTTTGAACCGGAGGAGGTTGCCTTGAGTTTTAATGGAGGCAAGGACGCCACTGTTGTTTTCCATTTAACACGAGCAGCCTTTCAGTCTCTATATAAAGAACGCAAGCCGGCACCACACATTCAAGCAGTATTTTTTGAGGAACCGGATCCTCAGGAGCAGTTTCCCGAAGTGCTCGAGTTTGTGGCAGACTGGTCCCGCCGCTACGCCGACCAGCTGGTTTTTGATCGAGTACCCGGGGGAATTTTTCATGGTCTTAAGACTTATTTAACAGAGATACGTCCGCGTGTGCGTTGTTTTCTTCTGGGAACGCGCTGGATAGACCCGGACGGACCCAGCCAGGAGCATCTGAGCCCGTCGAGCCCCGAATGGCCCTCGTTTTTGCGCGTGAATCCGATCCTGCACTGGTCATATCGGGCGGTTTGGCGCTTTTTGCGGACGTTCCACCTGGAGTACTGTAGTCTGTACGATGCGGGCTACACTTCGATCGGACGAGTGAGCGATACCGAGCGCAACCCGCTGCTGCGCCGGGAAAGCGCTCTTTTCGATGACTTTACGCACTTAGATCGGGATGAGGATGAGCGATGCGGTAGAAAGCAGAAGACGAAGAATCAAGTTCAGCAGCTTGCTATAGCGCATGTGGAGCACCGGCATGCGAGCCAAGATCCCGCACAGGCTGCTCTGCAGCGACTGCTTTCAGTGCGTTTGCTCCTTCTCGGTACGGATGCTTCCCGATGGTTCGATGGCATGATTCGTGCAAATCTTGTCAGCAGATTTCTGCGTGAATTAGAATCGTATCCATGGAAACCGCAACTTGTGCAGGTCGTGACAGACTGGCTCGAGGGATTGCGTCTCGCCCTCGCTACTTCCCTGCATGGTGAATCTGCAGAATCGCAGTGTCCGACGTTGCCTGTGATCTTGGTAGCATATGACGGTTCCGGTTCCGATGTTCAGCTTCTACGGGCACTCGTGGAGGCGCTCGCCTGTGAACGATTAACTGTCGAAGACGCGATCCGCAGTGCACCGAATCAAGCATCACCTGATGATGATAACCAGACGAGTCGGCTGCGACTCCTGGTGTGCCCCCTGGGCTCCACTTGGGGAAACCCACGTCACGCCGCAGAGGCGTTGCATCGGGCAATAGACCTGAGCACAGCGTCACCGGCGCGGGAGCTGACCCCGCCGGCGCGTTTCACGCTGCAGTGTGCGTCGTTGAGGCGCTGCAACGTGCAGACGGCAAGATTACATGAAGGGCTCATTTCGGAGCCGCTACAGTCGACTATCCTCTTCACTGATCTAGTTGATTTACGTCTGAATTTGGACGGGCATATCTCAATAGCGGTATCTGTAGATGCTCGAGCTCGCTTCTCCCAGGTGTTCCAGCAATTCGGCTGGCCTTTTCAGGAGGCATCCGCACCAGCGCAGTAAAGCTTGGTACATGGAACACCGTATGCGATGACTCGTGTACCAGGTTTTCATGCGGATCCTTGCAGCACAGCGAGTCGTCTGAGCTAGATTGTAGTCGTAGTTGGGTACATCCGTGTAGGCTTCCATGTGTGCGGCTAATTAGTGTGTACACTGAGACAACCTGTAAGAGGCCAAGTCCGAATGAGCCAGCGGTAATAAACGAAACCTGAGAGCCAAGACGAGAGCGTCTACTGAAGAGCCTGCGTCTCTAGTTGCACTCGCGGCCACAGCAGCGACTACTCGTCAGTCGCGGCTTCTTTTGTTGCGTTCTCCATGAAACGCTGACCGTCGTGTTCGTCCGTTCCCCAACGATGCGCTCCACACCGAACGGCAAGAGCTGTCGGCATACTTTGGCATTTGTACGCTTTCCCGCCTTATTCGTTTGGGACTAACGTCTCCGCCAAGTGACGTGCTATTGTTCTACGCCTCAGTGGCGTGTCCCGAGGTCTGCAACATGCACACGCCCTCTTTCTCTGTCCTGTTCTCGGTCGTGAACAGGTTGCACAAAGCTCGCTGTACTTGTCGTTGTAAACTTGTGAAGTTCAGACGATTCAAACCCTCCCGACAACCCTATCAATAAAGTGCTGTACTTGTACTCCTTCTCTAGATCAACGTAAACGTTCATATACAGCTCTAATATCCAAAGTGATACCGAAAGGAAAGAACCTTCCTCTCAGCAACTGGATAGTGACCGAACAGCTCTGTTTTTTGCTGCTTGGCATCCGCACGAAGCGCTGTTCGGCGACGCTGCCTAGACGGAACGTTCAGAGACACCGGGAAAACGCCTTGTCGCGAGCGTTCCATGGTTGCGTTCGGGTATCGACTGGTGAATGTTTTAGGCAAGTCATTCACTGGTGGGAATCTAGTGTTTACACCTGATGGGGAGACAATCTTGTCACCGGTCGGCAACCGTGTGGTGGCGTTCAGTCTCGTTTCTGCCGGGAGTCGGACACTTGATGCGATCTCTCGCGCTGACATCGAAGTCCTTGCTCTCAGTTCAGCAGCATCTGGTGATTATCTGCTTGCAGTAGACGTAGATGGCCGAGCGCTCTTCATAAGTCTTGTGTCAGGGGCTGTCCTGCACCGCTTTCGCTTCTGCGGTGGGGCCGTCCAGCAAGCTCTCTTTGCCCCGGACGGTGAGCGCTTAGCCGTAGGCGTCGGTTCTAGCCTGCAGATCTGGCAGGTTCCCACGGACCGAGCGTTTCTTCCGGAGTTTGCGCCGTTCGTTCGCGTAAAAACGATAGCTGCACACCCTGATCAGGTGACTGCACTGGCGTGGTCGCCTTCGGGGCAACTGCTGTTGTCGGGTGCGCGAGACCACAGTCTGCGGCTTGTGCACGCCAACGGTGGCTTTGACGCACCGATATCCTTGCGAGGCCATCGAGACGTGATCCTGTGGACTGCTTTTGGGCAGGATGATACCCAAGCCTACTCTCTGAGCGTGGACGGCACACTGATCACCTGGCGAATCGCTCGCGAGGCCACAGCATCCATCGATGAGCGGGAACGAGCAATGGAGTCCGTTCACGAGCCGGACGGCATCCTTGAGGATGCACCTCCATTGCCTGCGTTAAACGGTCTCAGCGAAACACTGGCGAAGAAGCGTGGAAACGATGCAACCGTCAGCAACGGTACAGGAACGCGGACGCGCTCCGGTCGCCGCCGGAATGCACACCGAGAGCTGGTTCGTTGTTTGAACAAGACGAACCTCTTCATTGGCAGCGAGGGTAGTCGTCAGCCGCGGCATGTGCGCGTCACATGTGCGCATGCGCTCATGAAGCGTCGGCTCCTTGCCCTGGGTCTTTCGAATGGCGTTCTTATGCTGGTGGAGCTTGAGCCCCAGCCCGAGCCGGGGGCGATGACGCGGCTTGTGCAGCAGTTTTCGGTTTCGGCAGCACCATTATCGGCGATCACCATTCATCCTGATGGAGAATGGATTGCGCTCGCTTCTGCTTTGACGTCGGCGCTCATTGTCTGGGAATGGACCAGTGAAAAGTACGTGCTGAAACAGCAGGGGCACTGGCTGGACCTAACCTGCCTCGCCTACGCACCGAGAGGAGATGTGATCGCTACTGGTGCCGCGGACGGTCTTGTGAAACTCTGGTCAACGTTCACCGGGTTCTGTGCATTGACCCTGGATGATTTGCACACGCAACGCTTAACGGGGCTTGCTTTTTCCCAACGGAGCGGCGTCCTTTTTTCCTGTTCCACAGACGGCACTGTGCGAGCGATCGACTTGAAGCGCTATCGAGCATTTAGGACGCTGCGTGGACCAGCTGGCGCCTCCAGCGGTGTAAGCTATCCTTTTACCTGCCTTGCGGCAGATGAGAGCGGAGATCTGGTCGCTGCCGGTTGCAAAGAGCCGTTCGTTGTCTGCGTATGGCATGTGCGCACGGGGCAGCTCCTGGAGACGCTTGCTGGGCATGAAGCTCCAATTTCTGCGGTCGCTTTCAACGGCGTCACAGCGGAAGCAGAGGGCTTGCGTTTGGCCTCGGCGTCCTGGGACGGCACCGTGCGACTCTGGGCGCTGCTCGCGACCGGGAGCCGTCTTGATGCGCAGGTGCTGCGTCACGCGAAGGAGGTTCTGACTATGGCCTTCCATCCCGACGGGCGTGAGCTGGTTAGTGCGACAGCGGATGGGACGCTCACCCTGTGGGATACGCGCCTCGCTACCGTGCGAGCAACTCTTGAAACGCGCCGAGACTGTGAGGCAGCCGGAGCCCGAGACGCGCCCTACGTGTCCACTCTTTGCTACACAACGGATGGGCAGTTCTTGCTTGCTAGTGGCGGCGATGCTACTGGTGTACTCGTGTACAGCCGTGCGACGTTGCAATGCATCCGCCGGATCGAACTCTTTCCGACTTTTATGAGCGAACGACGATCAGCGGCGAAGGCAGCACCAGCGACCTCGGCAGCACCAGCCTCCGAAAACAAGCTTCTGCGTGCGCTCGCCGCCAAAACCCCATCATCTGAGACACGAACGCATCGCCTAGCACTCCGAATCCTGCACGAGCATCGTGATCGAAAGCGTTCTGCGCGTATGCTTCGTGTCCAGAGCATCCAGGTTGCACCCGGAACGGAAACCTGGGCGGCTGCGACCACCGACGGGCTGTTTCTCTTTGCACACGCCTTGGGAAGTTTTGCGACGGCGGCTCCACTCTGGCGAGGCTCGCTCGGAGCTGCCTTTGATCCCGTGGATCTGGCCGTGGACGTCACGCCGTCGAATATGCTCCAAGCGATTCGCGAGGGTCGCTGGGCCCTGGCGCTCTCGCTCGCGCTTCGGCTCAACGAACCAGGCTACGTCTACGACATGCTGGGGCATGTTCCAGCGGACCAAGTCGACATCGTTGTCCGAGCGCTTTCCGCTGTCCACGTACCGACCCTCATCTCACTCTTGGCCGAGGCGCTTGTTGGTTCGTTGCGACTGAAGCGCTCTCGCCATTGGGAGTATCTCCTGCGCTGGTGCAGTGCATTGCTCGTCTGGCACGGAGAGGCTGCCACCCGGGCCACTGGGACGAAGGGCGAGCCCGTGCCTCGGCGGCAGCTGCGTGTCGGGCGCAACTATCGCCTGGACGCTGCGCTTTTAGCACTGCATCGAGCGCTTCTGCACTATCGGGATACCCTGGAGCGACTTTGTGACGAGAATCGCGCCCTTCTCCAATTGTGTGTCGATAGTGCCCCAGTGGAGCAGGTAACATCGACGTAGGAGAGAAGGGCATGCGAAAGCAGCTCTCGTCTCAGCCGGTGCTGATACCGCGCTTTGTGGCTATGTACCATGTGCATACCGCTACGACTTGCTGCGCTTGCCGATAGCCTCGAAGCCGCTGCGGTAAAATCATGTAGACCTCAGTGTTATTGGTTTTTATGTTTATGGCTACGCGTTTGTGAGTGCATGCATGCATGCATGCACTCACATACGTGAAAAGCTTCGATACCATGCGTGCTTTCATTCGCATAGACACGTATGTGAATGCATGCATGCATGCATGCATATATTCCCATACGTGAAAAGCTTCTATACCATGCGTGCTTTCATTCGCATAGACACGTGTTTTTGCATGCGTGCGGGCATGCATATATTCCCATACGTGAAAAGCTTCTATACCATGCGTGCTTTCATTCGCATAGACACGTATGTGAATGCATGCATGCATGCATATATTCCCATACGTGAAAAGCTTCTATACCATGCGTGCTTTCATTCGCATAGACACGTGTTTTTGCATGCATGCATGCATGCATGCATGCATGCATATATTCCCGTACGTATATACCTCGTTTTGCACACGTGAGTTTCCTACTCGCACTGTCCAAATATACGACGCTTTCACGGCGACACGCAGCCGTCGCGTTCACCGTGGTCAGGAATTTCTCAATGATACTGCCCAAAAAGGTACCACTGCTATAGCGAAAACAGCTGAGCCTACTGCGTTGGTATTTACCGGTGCGCAGCAGGCATACCGTTGGTAGCGATCGCGGACGGCGCTGGAAAACCCCCGCCACAAAGCTGCCTCATGTGCACGTAGTGTCGTTGGTGGCACGTGAAACGGTCCGCTGATGCTGCATTCCTGCTTCTGGATCATGAGGCATCACTTCGATATCGACAGCGACGCTGTACAAGGGATTTGTTCCCTGAATCAAGCCATCCGACTTCACAGCGAGGTTTCATCAACATTTTACAGTGTCTAGGAGGCTGCTTCGCGTCCGCGAAGGTGTTCTTCCAAGCTCTGGATGAGCACGCTACGGCGGTGGCTCTGGAGAATAATCGAACTCCAGGGTTGCATGACGTAGGTGCCGTAGATCTTGGTTGGATTATCTCCGTTACAGAAATCCAACGGCGGAGCCAGATTGGTGTCCACGATGCGGAGCCACTGGCGATCGCTCGACAGCGGTGGTACAGTGACGGTGCGCCGCTCGGGACCGGCATTAAAACCCACCAGCAAGTCATCGTTTCCGGGATCGATGATTCTCATCACCAGGAAGTTGTAGGCACTACTCCAGTCGGCATGGATCCAGCTCACGTCGTGTCTGGTGACGAAGTTCTGACGACAGAGGAAGGTGTTCACCCGCCGGAACAGGATCATGAGGCGCGTGAACCGAACCAGACCCCGTTCATCGCGAGCAACCTTATCCCAATCCATGTAGTTCAGCTCGTTGTCCTGGCACCAGGCGTTATTATTTCCGCGACGTGTATGGCCATACTCATCACCCATAAGCACCATTGGGGTACCCGTCGATATCAGCAACGCTACCAGAAAGTTGCGCATCTGCTTCTGCCGCAGGAAGAAAATGTTCGGATCCGGGGTCCCGTCGCCTTCGAAGCCGCAGTTCCAGCTATTGTTGTGGCTTTCACCGTCCTGGTTTTCCTCACCATTATCCCAGTTATGTTTTTCGGCGTAGGAAACCAGGTCGTAGAGGGTGAATCCATCATGAGCGGTGACAAAGTTGATGGAGTGCCACGGACGTCGTCCGTTCGCGTAGAGATCCTCTGAGCCGCATAGACGGGTTGCAAAGTCACCGATCAGATGCGGATCTCCCTTAATGAAACGCCGTACCGTGTCTCGAAAGCGACCATTCCACTCCGCCCAGCACCCGTAATGCGGAAAATGTCCGACCAGGTACTGACCCAGATCCCATGGTTCTGCGATCAGTTTCAAGTGCCGTAAGCAGGGATCTTTGCTGAGCCGCTCGATTACCGGCGGACTCGCCATGGGCTGACCTTGCGGGTCTCGACACATCACTGCAGCCAAGTCAAAGCGAAAGCCGTCGACACCCATCTCCAGAGCCCAGTACCGAACACACTCATGGATGAACTCCGCAGTGACAACGTGATTCGCACTGAGCGAATTGCCACACCCGCTATAGTTTGCAAACTGATTCTTCCTATCCAGAATATAATAAGTGCTCAGCGCGAGGCCTTTGAAGTGGTAAAAGAGGGGCGGCGGTCCGTCGTCTCCAAACTCCCCGGTGTGGTTGAAAACCACATCAAGGATGACCTCGATGCCGTGGCGATGCAGCTCGCGAACCATGGTTTTGAATTCCCGCACAGCCGAGGTAAAGCCCTGCATCGCATAACGATTCATGGGCGCAAAAAAAGAGATCGGTGAGTAGCCCCAGAACTGACACAATCGTTCGCCGGTGCTCGGATTTCGCATGTCCCATTCGGTCTCATTGAATTCGGCGCAGGGCATCAATTCAACTGCATTGATACCGAGTTGCTTCAAGTACGGTATCTTTTCAATGACGCCCAGGTAGGTACCCGCATAGGACGAAGTAGTCTGCTTTGTGAGACCTCTCACATGCAGCTCATAGATGATCAAGTCCTTAAACGGATACCGTGGAGGAAGGACGCCATCCCAGTCGAAATCGAGTTCTCCAATAGCGGGAACACCACAAATCGGCCGATAAGGTCCCGGTAGGCGGTTGAAATCCGCACTCGGTGGAGAGAAAACGCATTTAGCGTATGGATCGAGGACGATGTTTGAGCCCCAGCGCGTTGGTCGATCGCCGATGCGCCATGCATAGGCATAATGTTCCACATTTGGGGCGATCTGTACGTGCCAAACATGGCCTGTTCGATGGATGACAGGATCAAGTTCGATAATTAGAGGTTTTGCGTCGTCAATACTTGGGACCGGTAAAAACCAATCCATCGGGAAGAGCAGTCCGCTCTGATGCGGTAAAATTTGTGCGGTAGCCAGTACCGACTTTGCTTGCCTTGTGCTGCTCTGGAGCGCGCTCGTGGTCATCACCGCATCGTTGTTACTGGGATCTTCGGGGCCTTCGCTCATCGCTCGCGGTGTGCTTCCGCCGGTGCTACCTGCGTTCGAACGGACGTCTTCAAAGCGGTCCTCGTCGTCCGTGCTGCTCTCGCGAACGATAAACGGCGCCCGATTCCTGCGCAACAGCGCAGAAGCAGCAGACTCTGTCCTAGCGGGCGTGCTCTCGGAACTTTCTCTCGCACCCGTCTCTTGCGATGCGTCGCTGGGTGGTGCAGTTTCGGTTTGTTTGTCCGTGACATGCTCGCCACTGGGAGAGTCTGTCTTGGGTGAGGACTTCTCAGTATTCGAGGTCACAGGCGTGGCGCTTTCGATAGATGCAGCAGCTGCAGACTGCAAACGCTCGTGCCTTAGCTGACGCCGCGACTTGGACGGATAAAGGATCAGGGCCACATGCTCCTCCTCATCTGTGAAAATAGCGAAATTCGTGCCCTCCGGGCTCAGGCTCACGCCGTACGGCAACGGGTGACCACGTCGTACAAGTAGCTCGCCCAGTCGAAGCTCGTCGTATCGCGGACCCTTCCGTGCTATCGGGCGCTGAAACGTGCTCCATTCCGGAAACGCCCTCGATTCCGTGCCCAGAATTGACTGATTCGTTCTCAGATCAGCGCCGTCGCTGCTCTGGACCATATAGTCCAGGATGCGTCGAGAAAGAGATCGGGGAACATTGCCGTGCTCGTGTCGTGCTAAGGCGTTCTCGAGCTGGCGCTGTTGCTCCAGGAGCGCGAGCTCCTCTTCGTCCAACTCAAGACCCGGCGGCACCTGAACGAGGTCTTCACTAGAGCGGTTAGAGAACGACGCACGGGAGCGTACTCGATGCATAACTTTAAAACTGACCGAGAGAGTCGCCACAGTCCAGCTTTCTACACAGAACGAACGCGACCCTTCTCAATATACCTCGAAACCGAAGGAAATTCTTCTGCGCACTGGCGCTTAACGGGAGCGCGGCGCGCTTTGGACAATGCGCCTCCAGTCGACGTGCAGATGCCTCACATTCTTTTTGGACCGGCCACCTACTACCGGTTTCAACTTTTTCTCGTATAATTCCACCTCGAGAGGTTTCCCTACAAAATTCCCTCTTGTCAAGTACGGAGGTCTTCTCTCCATCACCGCGCACCTCCTTATATTGGTAGCCGCGTTAAAGTCGCGGTTAACAATTTCCATGCGTTTCTTGCCATTGATTGTACTTACTAATGCGAGTAGTCCACGAACTTTCGCCCTCCTGTCCATTTGCTCCTCCGTTAGCGCTCCATACTTTTTCATATCTTCAGGACTCCGCTGGCACTTTTCCATGTCGACCGTCTCAAGTGTGCACCCCAGTTCGTGGTGTGTATAGGACGTTCGGAGCTCATCAATCGGTATCATTACAAAGCGCCGTGCACACGCTTTGTACGTTCTCGTCGACGGAGCTGGTGTGCACCCTTTTGTGGACGCCCTGCTCCGTATGCCACTACCAGCCTCTGGCTCTCGTCCTCCTTCAAGGCACTCAACTGACTGAAAAATTTGGCGAATGCCCGCTGCTTACCACCGTACAGATTCATACGCAGACGAGCCCACCGGGGCTTTGTATACTCCTCCAGCAGCGCATCCCAATGAGCAACGCGACCTTCCATGAATATCGGAAAAGCTTCAAAGCCTGCTCCTCTGCTCGTTACCCCGCGCAAAGCTTCCAGGAGATCCTTCATTCCTGCATTCCATGTCTCAATTTTCTTCCTCGCATTGATCATACCGGATTCTCGATAGCATCCCGCTCTCGAGAACCTCAAAACTCGCAGGGCCGTCTGACGTAGGTTGCCGTTGATACCATCTTCCGCACGCTTGGGTACTGCGATGGTTATGATATTTGTGTTCCCGGGATCCGCACTAACGACAAAGTCGTTATCCTGCACTTTCTGCGTAGCAGGACCCGCCTCCTTCTCATCTTCACGCTTCGTCGCGTCAACGACAAAGTCGTTATCCTGCACTTTCTGTGTGGCAGGATCCTCCTCCCTGTTTTCTTCATGCTTCGTCACGGGCGATATCGAAGGCCGAACTGGACAATCCGCCTTCAAACCTCCGATAGCGTACACACGTGGCTACGCCATCGGTTCCGATCATCCCCGTGAATACCTTCTGCTTGCTCACTTTGAGACGTTTGAAACCGAAGAGACTCTTCCGGTACGTCTCCCGATTTTCACCGGTGAACTCCTCCCTGCTGACACCGAACACCAGACTGATCTCACTCATGTTGCCGTAGTGGACGCCGTGGTCGATAGTCACAAAATGTGACTTGATGTTGCTCATTGGAACCACGTTGAAGCACTTCCCCATTAGGAAAGCGTTCCGTCTCCGCGACTCTTCATTTTTCCACACACCCAGCACCATCTCCGCCTTGCGTTCGAGTTCTCGGTCCAGAAACACGAAGTAGCGCAGGATGCGGGGGTACCATCTTTTCTCACTTTTTTCATATCTGACACGTCTTCTGTCGGGTTGGCCAGCCCCAAGACTTCACGATGCTCTTTTTTTCCATGGACAAAACGTTTACTTGGGCCAGCGTTCTCCGATTATGCGCATTTTACTTTTCTTACTTTTTGTGATATTTTTTCAGTGCGAGGTGAAGTATCTATCCAACCCCCTACCTCCGTGTTACCACGACGCTCTTGAATAGCTGCACCGATCACATATGCTTCATTCATGCTCCTGCGTGATGTCATCTTGTCGACAAATTCTATTGCCTGTTCATGCTGACGATCGTTGGTGATGGCAGCGAAGATGGCCCATCTCTTCCCCGCGAGAGAGGCCCCGGTAGAGCGCAAACACGGCGCGTATCATGAAACGTTCGAGGTTCATGGTCAAATGGTTCCTCAGGTTCGCGAGGTACTCGATCGGCCCGTAGATGTGAATATCCCCGTAACCCTTGTATCGATGCACCTTCGAAGCCGAATCCCGCGAAGTTTTCGTGGAAGGCGTGCACTCGCTCATTGTTTGTCGACGGCTCCCCTGTGCCGACCATCAGGTGACGAGCAAAGGTCTTGTTGAAAAATTCCCCCGGAACCTCGACTGTTCTGGTGTCCGTCGCGTTGTCGTGCATCTCGTTCACCATATGCATCAGTCCTGACGAAGCCTTCTTCGTACTCGTGGAGTACGACTCGACACGGTTTCTGATGGCCTCTCGCAACTTTTCCTTGTAGGCATCCTTGATATGTTTACGAAGGTAGGCGTTCGCCACCGTCTCGTCGTACTGTTGTCTTTCCCGCGGCCTTTGACGTAGGGCCTCCCGCTTCTGCTTCATCGTCTTTGCCTGTGCTCCTGGGCTCGGCACCGTTTTTCGTTCTTTTTCTGGCAGCCGGCGACACTGCGCCTCCGCGATCGTCGACTTGCTTTCTCATAACTTTCCTTTTTTAGAATTTTTTCTGCGAAAGAACGCACATTGAACGCTTCTCCTATACACCGCACAGCATCACTTGAATATGCTTACTTGACGTTTCAAACGCGATTGAACTCAAAAAACTGTACTCCGCTACGCCTGTAATTCGAATACAACATGTACGGTAGGGCAATAGGTCAGAGCATAGTTAGAAACGCGTTTCCCTTCATCGGCGACATGCGCGTCGTCTCTCGTGACTGCGTGATCTCGCAGGTGTGCTTATCGACCGCGCTATTCGGAGAAAAAAAGGAAAGAGACGAACGATTCACGAGCAACGATGTAACGATTCCTGTCCCATTCCACGGTAGCCGTTAAAAGGGCGAAAAGGTTTCCATACTTCCGAAAGTTTGCCTTCAGGGCGAAACGTCCCGCAATCCGAACGAGTCTGCAAGACTAGTGCTTCACGCCCTTACCTGTGCCTAGTGCAGTGGTGCGACCTGAACACCTCGTCCGCAACGCAGTCGACTCTGGGACTAGGAGCAGCAGTTAGGCTGCGTCTGGGCGTCGCCCTGGTCGCAGTGGACTCCCGGCATGTCGCTTCGAGCTGCCGCAGACGGTAGCTCTTTCAGCGCAGTTTCCAGGCCCCCAGCATGATGATGGACTCCGAATCCGTGTCAGGTGCACCACATCTCGAGCCGAAGCCCCCAGTGGTACGGCAAAGCCGTTCTGTCTCTATGGTGCATCTGCACGAGCTGTCTAGGCGCCAAGGTGGATGCAGCACGACAGGCACTCGATGCTCGATACAACCTATGAAACGACCAGTACATCCGAAAGGAATTGTAAGGAATGGAACTTGAGGGTGAGGTGTATCACGATGGGCGCTTTCCCGATAGCCAGTTCTCGTCCCGCGATAAGGGATCCAGGTACAACATAAACGTTTGGTGATCGAAAAAAGTCACCGACTCGAGCGCGTCGGCGCGATTGCCAGATGCTGACGCGCTCATCGAGGACGACTCTCGATCGTTTGGCGAACAACAGTGCGTACTGGTAGCAACTGGTGACGATCAAGCCATGAACAAAGCGTTGGACAGTGATCACCCTAATCAGGCCGTTGCTGATGTAGGTCTTATCGGTCTTGCTGTAATGGGTCAGAACCTTGTTCTGAACATGGCAGATCACGGGTTCAAAGTGGCCGTTTTCAATCGCACTGTGTCCAAGGTTCAAGAGTTTCTGGAAACCGTTGCGAAGGACCGAGAAACGATTTTTGGTGCCCGAACGATACAAGAGTTTTGTGCACTCATTAAGAAGCCCCGCAAGGTGATCTTGCTTGTCAGAGCAGGTCCCGCTGTCGACGACTTTATCGAGAAGCTCCAGCCACACTTGGATCCCGGCGACGTCATCGTTGACGGTGGCAACTCATACTACCAGGATAGCACCCGGCGGATGAAGCACTGCGCCGAACACGGGCTGCTATTTGTGGGGTGTGGTGTATCGGGCGGCGAAGAGGGCGCTCGCTATGGTCCGTCACTCATGCCTGGCGGAACGGAAGCGGCCTGGCCGCTCTTGCGCCCGGTGCTCCAGGCGATAGCGGCCAGAGCGGATGGCGAGCCATGCTGTGACTGGGTCGGCTCTGGCGGCGCTGGTCACTTTGTTAAGATGGTCCATAACGGCATCGAATACGGCGATATGCAGTTGATCAGCGAAGTATATGATGTCATGCGGCGGGGTCTCGGCCTCAGTGTCGAGGAGTGCGGAGACATTTTCGCCGCATGGAATGAAACGGAGCTATGTTCGTATCTGATCGAGATAACGGCCAACATCCTGAAGTACAAGGACGATGAAACCGGTAAGCCGCTGGTATCGCTTATACTCGACAAGGCAGAGCAGAAAGGCACCGGTCGATGGACAGTCGAGTCGTCCCTGGAGCACAGCGTTCCTGTGACACTAATTGCGGAAGCTGTATTCTCGCGGATGCTCTCCTCTCGTAAGGCAGAACGCGTGCGGGCAAGCAAGGTGCTGCAGGGGCCGCCGGCGCAGCCGCCCCTGAATGAGCAGGATCGCCAGAACATGATCGAGAAGCTGCGGCTCGCGCTCTACGCGAGCAAAATCGTTTCCTACGCCCAAGGTTATATGCTGATGAAAGAGGCCGCCGCAGCCGAAGACTGGAATCTCAACTATGGAGGCATTGCCCTCATGTGGCGAGGGGGTTGCATCATTCGCAGTCGCTTTTTGGGCAAAATTCGTGAAGCTTACCAAGATGAGCCGAATTTGGAAAATTTGCTATTGTATCGCTTCTTTCGCGATGCCCTAGTTGCTGCGCAGCAGAGCTGGCGCGACGCTGTGGTGTTTGCTGTGAGTCGCGGCATCACGTGTCCGGCAATAAGCACTGCGCTCGCATTTTACGATGGATACCGAGCGGAAACCCTGCCGGCGAGCTTGTTGCAAGCACAGCGGGACTATTTCGGTGCGCACACTTACGAGAGAATTGATAAGCCGGAGAATCAGTACTTCCATACCAACTGGACGGGAACTGGGGGCACCACCACGTCCAATGCATACTCTGCTTAAATCAGGACGGTACTTGGTTCGTGCGTCACTGTTCATCCATGGATGCTGGTCGAGCAGCACCTACGAGAGTACTGATAATCTGGGGTGTCAGCACTACAGTACAAACGCGACAGGGACTCATGGCACCATTGACTCCAATAAATACTCTGCTTGGATGAAGGCATCGCTTGGTAAGCGCGGCACTATGCATTCGTGGACACTAGCAATGTAGGCGTAGCGGCGCGCGTGCCGGATGCAGTTGGCCCTGGGCGTGGAGCGCTCCAACAGATAGAATGCTGGGATCGTTTCGCGCTGGTTGAAGGGCGTCTTGATGATTCCAGCTCTGCACTCGTGCCCGTATCGACCCCAAAGATAGCTAGTGCCGTCATCAGTGATACGCTATATCACCGAGGGTGACGTCGATGACGACTGCGCCCGAAACAGGAGGTTCCACTGACGCCAGCCTACTGTGCAGCTCCTGAGGGCGCCACGCGTCGGGAGCCCCGCCTTCTCCGTACCGTACGCGAGCATGGGCGTGCCTCCGTACCGAGTTTTCACTCGTGACGTTTTCGGGGACGTGATCCTTCAGCCGATTCGGACAAAAGCGCACCAAATCTTTGCGAAACACGCTGAGCAATGCGACTTAAATATCATGTTCAACATATACAAGCTAAACCTCAGGGCATCATGTGGTTTGTTGGGAACGTTCGCGTACTTCCAGTGCAATTAGCAGGTTGAGCAACATTCGAATACCATGTTTGGCAGTATTCGTGTCGTCATCAAGCAGAGCACAGGTAGGAGCATACAGAGCGACGTGATAGATCCTAGCCTTGTTCATGTCGAAGAACAGCTCGTCTCTGTTTTCTTGGACCGGCTTCCGCGAGTACCTGACTCGATGATCCAGTTGCTTTCATTGGCATACCGCATGAATACTGGGCGAATCGCGAACAAAGAAAAAGACGTGACCTGTATACAAGCAGAAACACCGAACATGGAAACATTATTGTCTTTCAGAAATTGCGGACGCAAATCGTCCCCAGAGTATCCGTACCGCGCTCAATGCTTTCCGCATTGCTGAGCAGCACCACACCAGTGCCGTGATCCACCAAGGCAAAACATGCCGCTCTCCCATGGATTCGTATTCTGTTTGGCGGATGTCCGCAGCATTGCAGCAGAATGCGCCCACTGGGTACCAAACGATTGCCGCAAGGTTCGCTCGACGTAATACTCACTGGATGCTCTGGAAGTACCGGACATTCGCGGATGTCGCTCGAGGCATTAAAGTCGTGATGCAGAGAGTGCTTGCGCGCATGGTTGCTTGCTGGATCACGCGATATCGAGCCGCTCACTTGCGATTGGCTCTGCGTCTGACGTGCACGCTGCTTATCGCTTACCATCCGGTGCATCCGAGCGCGCATGTTTCGCGCTCTTCTTCTGTGCCCGCCTCAGCGTGTGCCCGTGCTGGTGCCGCTTGCATAACGCCCTGAACGCATCGATGGGCACAGTGCAGCGTCGATGCTTGCTCCCGCGGGAAGCTCCGGTCGATGAAGCGGGATCACAGGCCTCGTGCGCTGCGTCGGGTGCCGCTCGATGGGGCTCCCCACCGGACGACGCGACTGCTCAGTCGTTTCCTTTCCCACGTCACTGAGCCGTTTGGGGAACGCACCCGTCTTGTCTGCGTACAACCGAAACCATTGGCGACCGCCCAGCGCAGTCTCATGCATACATGCCGAAGAGCGTCCGCATGAGACGTCTGGACGCTCACGGACGACCTCTGAATAAAGCCGAGAAGGCGTGCGCCTCTGCTGGATACGCTACGCAGGCCGGTGAGAACGGTCCTTGCACCGTCACTCTACATGCCGGTGTGCCGCCTGGTGCCCGTCGTACCCCGATGCCAGTGATGGGGGCGCGAAGGCGCTCGGATTCCGGGACGGGTCTGCATTGCTGTAAAGGGCTTCTTTTTGCAGAGAGCCTTGTTCGTGTGTGAAGCGAGGCTGTCCGGAGAATGTCTGCCGTGCACTAGTAAAGCGGGCTTTCTCATGAGGAAGCAGTGACGACGTAAGGTCGTTCGGCGACCTTTCTCCGGTGTGCAAGATACACTCCTCTTGAATACCTGTAGAAAAAACAAACAGGGCGTGCTGATGCAGGTGTTTCAGAATTCATTATTCCGAGTCAAACAATCACAAAGTTGCCCGACCATCTCTGATGGCTACTATAGTCAGGCCAAGGGATCAGGTGGTGCGGACTGTGAGCTTGCTCAGGGTATCTCTCTGACGGTGCACGTCTGTCGAATAGAAAACATTCTGCAATCGAGACTTTAGCATACCGTGCCCCGTCAAGCATGAAAGATACTGTATCCCCTATTTTATGATGTATTATTCGCTGCTACTGCATTCCATGAAGTGCATTTGCCCTGGATGCGGCCACCAAGCATGGAAGAGCGCACGTGCTGCAGCCATATTGATCTCTTCGATTCCGATGCTGCCTCGTCGGGCATCATCGGAACGAAATCAACTTCACCTGCTTTCCTCCAGGGCGCTTCCATCGGCAACGGAAAAGAATCTGTAATGATTGCGCAACAAAAAGCGACAGAGGTCCTGGAAAAGGCGCGCAAACTGACGAACCTCGTCTCTGGTGATCGGCAACTGTTCGAGGAACCACGGCAGCTTCACCATAAGTCGAAGAAGATGCTCTCCACCGTAGATCTCACTCGCACGCTTTCCCGGATGCGACGTCGTCACCATTGCGTACTGCGGTCGCTCATCCTCATAGAGTAACATGCTGCTCAGCGCCTCATTGAAGTAGCGCTGGAGACTCTCTGCAAGAGCTCGGATCTGACCAGCATCCGTATCCTGGGTCCTCTTTCGATGTCGTACCCAAGCGTGCAGGATGGCTGCCACAGTCACTTGGGCTGGCAAAGGATAGAGTCGTCCACTTTCGGAAACGTATTCGAAATCGTCAAGAACGGTACGTTTCAGCACCGTTGGCAACTCGAACCATCTCAGGGGATCGTCTGGGTCCACGTGTTCTAGGATCGATCGCAGCCCCCGGCAGTTATAGATGGCGACGTGCTCGTCAACATCATCTTCACCATCGATAACAACTTCATCGTTACGCACATGAGCAGCGGAGATAGCCGACTCACATCCTGTCGTAGACGCGCTCAGGGGTGCTTCGGTATTACCCTGAGCGACACGCTCTATTCGCTGCGTTGTATGCGATGCTGCTTCAACAGCAGCAGTGGCAGCAGGTCCGCGCTTTTCCACAAAGTCCACATAAAGTTGTTCAGCAAGTTCCAGATTGGCTGACGTCCGTGGAAGCACTGCCTCTCGAGAGACGACGGTGTCGTAGCAGCGATTCCACCCGATGAAGTGAACCAAGTAGCAACGAGCTCCAGGTTCTGTACGGCTCTCCAGGGCCTCAAGCACTTTTGCCTCGTAGAGTAGGGGCCCGTGGTATACCAAAACGTTTTCCTGCTCGGCAAAGTCCTGCTGGGTGCCCGCCGGTACCATGATACTTCGAAACCGCGACGTTTCTGCAGTGCGTGGACCCTGGCCTCGGCACTGAGCCAGTCAAGCGAGAAGTCGAGCACACCCGCAACGTCTCTGCAGGAAAGTTTTGGGTTCCAGGATCGTGTACACTACCCACCGGTATACAGTCATCCCGGATGGGTATCGCCATCGCGGCGCTTTGCCGAGATTGCTGCCGCGAAGCGTCAGTCGCTGTAGCCCCAGTTTCTCTGAACGGTTTGGGTGCAACACTGAACAAGCGAGCCCCAAACGTATACCAGGCGGGTCTCATTAGACTTAGCACCTACACTGCATGCGGGACGTGAATAGCTTGCTGGTAAGCAGGAAACTTGCGCGGACGCTGGTGTGCTGGAGTCACGTCAACGGCTTCTGTTCAAGCGGGGGACGTATCGGGTGTCAGAGCCGGAGCGACTTGACTCAGCTTGTACAGCGCCGAAAACTGACAATTGGTTCCGTGGTGTTGGAATCGGAGAACCAGAAGAGGTGCCTGAGCTCCATGCAACGTCGAAGACTAGTCTCACTGGTGATTTACAGCGATCCAGACGCGCTCGATGGGCGTCATTCGCGAACCCCGAACGAGTTGGACTTCGATGACGGGACTGCAGCTGCTGCTGCAGATATCGGATCGGAAGCGGCAGCAGCAGCAGCAGCCTATGATCCTTCCCGTTTCGGTTTTATAGAGATTGGAACCATTGCTGGGCCTCACGGGGTTCGCGGTGAGTGCAAGGTTCGTTTGAATACTGACTTTGCGAGGGAACGGCTTCCCAAAGAACCTGCACAGCGCTATATAAAACTTGCACACCGGGTCTATCCTCGACCTGTATGGGTTCAGGATGGTCGCCCGGCATCGCAAGCAAACGTATGGATTATTCGGGTTCGCGGCGTCGAAGATCGTGATGCGGCAAGCCAACTTCGCGGTGCATGTCTCTATGTCCATGAAAGCGAGCAACGACCGCAGTCACTGGGCGCCGATGAGTATATTATAACTGAGTGGATTGGACGACCAGCTATCTTACGAGAGACTCTTGAAAAGCTTCAGGCGCAAGCGGATTTCTTATGGACCAGAGAGTGGGTGTTTAAGCATTGCCTGGGACGAGTTGCGGGTGTGATCCTGCGAAATGAGCATGGCGGTGCACATGACGCACTGGAGCTGCTTCTTTTCGAGGGCAACCGGAGTCTCGAGGTTCCCTTTCTAGAAGCGTTTGTACAGGAAATGGATATCGCTGCTCATGAAGGAGCCGCGGATGCAGAGACGCAGCCACCATCGCTTACGAAGCTTGCCGTGCTTGACCTGCCTCCAGGAATGCTTGATTTAGCACGACCTCGTGAGCGCAAGAAACGACTGCGTATTAGAGGCTACTTGCCACCATGTCGCACTATCGTGCATGCAGCATAGTGGGATTACGTTCTCGGAATGTTGAAAGATGTCAACGAGTGGCAACGTCTTGTGATCGAATCCGCTAGAAATGAAGAAAGCCTGCACCGGTTTGAGCACCTTTTCATCGTATACACCCAACACTCTAGAGTATTGAAACATTATTGTCTTTCAGATATTGCGGACGCAAATCGTCCCCAGAGTATCCGTACCGCGCTCAATGCTTTCCGCATTGCTGAGCAGCACCACACCAGTGCCGTGATCCACCAAGGCAAAACATGCCGCTCTCCGATGGATTCGTATTCTGTTTGGCGGATGTCCGCAGCATTGCAGCAGAATGCGCCCACTGGGTACCAAACGATTGCCGCAAGGTTCGCTCGACGTAATACTCACTGGATGCTCTCGATGCATCAGACAGTCCCGGATGTCGCCCGAGGCATTAAAGTCGTGATGCAGAGAGTGCTTGCGCGCATGGTTGCTTGTTGGATCACGCGATATCGAGCCGCTTACTTGCGATTGGCTCTGCGTCTGACGTGCACGCTGCTTATCGCTTACCATCCGGTGCATCCGAGCGCGCATGTTTCGCGCTCTTCTTCTGTGCCCGCCTCAGCGTGTGCCCGTGCTGGTGCCGCTTGCATAACGCCCTGAACGCATCGATGGGCACAGTGCAGCGTCGATGCTTGCTCCCGCGGGAAGCTCCGGTCGATGAAGCGGGATCACAGGCCTCGTGCGCTGCGTCGGGTGCCGCTCGATGGGGCTCCCCACCGGACGACGCGACTGCTCAGTCGTTTCCTTTCCCACGTCACTGAGCCGTTTGGGGAACGCACCCGTCTTGTCTGCGTACAACCGAAACCATTGGCGACCGCCCAGCGCAGTCTCATGCATACATGCCGAAGAGCGTCCGCATGAGACGTCTGGACGCTCACGGACGACCTCTGAATAAAGCCGAGAAGGCGTGCGCCTCTGCTGGATACGCTACGCAGGCCGGTGAGAACGGTCCTTGCACCGTCACTCTACATGCCGGTGTGCCGCCTGGTGCCCGTCGTACCCCGATGCCAGTGATGGGGGCGCGAAGGCGCTCGGATTCCGGGACGGGTCTGCATTGCTGTAAAGGGCTTCTTTTTGCAGAGAGCCTTGTTCGTGTGTGAAGCGAGGCTGTCCGGAGAATGTCTGCCGTGCACTAGTAAAGCGGGCTTTCTCATGAGGAAGCAGTGACGACGTAAGGTCGTTCGGCGACCTTTCTCCGGTGTGCAAGATACACTCCTCTTGAATACCTGTAGAAAAAACAAACAGGGCGTGCTGATGCAGGTGTTTCAGAATTCATTATTCCGAGTCAAACAATGAGCTATTCGGTACCATGAGACTCGTTTATATGATCAAGCATACGGCCAAGTTGCCTGCCTACCTCGCGGCGTTCGGTGAACTTGGGCTTGACGTAGTCGCTTCACGTTCAGTCCGTAGCTTCTTCACGACGCGCTCCAGAATACGCATTCGCTCTGACAGTGGTACATATGGCACTTGGACAACCCCTTTCGCAAGTCCTAATATGCGCATGATCTCACCAACGTCCGGGCCAGTCATGCGGCCCGTCATGACCAAGCGAATAGGATGAAACAGGCGCTTACTCTTGCGCCCAAGCTGCGTACCAATACCTTTGACCCACGCTTTCCAGTCTTCGATAAAGGGATCCTCCGAGGTCAGGGACGGCGCGTTTGGAACCATCATTTCAGGGTCAGGCTCGATTTCATCTCCAAAAGGAATTTCGCCCTTTCTGTAACGCTCCAGCACCGCGGTGGCAATGTCAAGGAATCCGCCCTGTGGAGTGAGCAATTCATCCGAATCGCCACTTTCAATTGTTTCTTCCAGTGGATATTCCAGGATATCTTGTAGCAAGGGCACACAATCCTTAGCTAATTCTATGGAACCACGTAACAGCTCCGTTGCCCTGCTCGTGAAAACCCAGAACCGCAACGCAGACGCAGACTGGGCAACACCTGCGGCAGCTCGTGTTGGCACATCAACGTCAATCTCCTCTGCAGGTCGCTGAATGACGTTCGCATCCAACCAGAATCTAATGAGGACACCGCATAATTTCTCCGGAGGCATGGATCTCAAATGAAGTCCATTCATCCATCGAAGTTTGTTTGCATCAAAAACAGCCGCCGACTTGGTGATGCGGTCAAGGGAGAACGCCTTGATGAGCTCCTCCGCCGAATAGATTTCCCTTTCCGTCCCGTCATTCCATCCAAGGAGCGCCAAGTAATTCATCATGGCTTCTGGAAGAAATCCTTCACGTGCGTACTGATCGATTGACGTGGCCCCGTGCCGTTTGCTGAGCTTTTGGCGGTCCGCTCCGAGAATCAGCGAAACATGCGCATACTGGGGTCGGTCATAGCCAAGCGCATCCAGAATAAGAGCCTGTCGCAGCGTATTCGTCAGATGCTCTTCTGCACGGATGACCGTGGTGATACCCATAAGCGCATCATCTACTGCGACGCAAAAATTATAGACCGGTAGACCTGAAGAACGCACGATAATAAAATCACCAATCGTTGCGTTCGCGTCCCAGGCAATATCGCCACGAATAACGTCCCTGATTTCCACACGAGTCCCAGCAGGTACTCGGAACCGTAAGGTGTACGGGTCCCCGCGTTGCAGCCGTTTGCGGATAAGGGCTGGATCTGCATCGCGACAGGTACCATCGTACTGGGGCGCACGATGTTCTGCCTCAGCCAAACGACGTTTCCGTTCCAGTTGTTCCTCGGTACAGAAGCAGGGATAGACTGCTCCCGATTCGATGAGTTTCGCTGCTGCAGCCTCATAGATGGCAGATCGCTCGGACTGGCGGTAGGGGCCGCGTTCCCCGCGGTACGGCTCGGTGCTCGGCTCATCGGGATAAGCTGGACCCTCGTCCCAGTCGAGGCCAAGCCATCGCAAGTCCCGCAGAACGGCGAGTTCAGAGGCACGACTCGAACGAGCTTGATCAGTGTCCTCGATCCGTATGATGAAATAACCCCCTTGATTGCGTGCATAGAGCCAATTGAAGAGCGCGGTGCGGGCTCCGCCGACGTGCAGGTTCCCTGTTGGGGATGGCGCAAAGCGCACCCGCACCAGATGCGGCGGCAGCGGCGGAAGTTCAAGAACATTCGTAGGGTTCGATAAAACCTGGGACCAGCGAGCATCATACTGATACCACGGGGTCACTTCCTGGCTGGCCTTAGCGGTACCGCCGCGATGCATGTCCAAGAATCGGAGGGCTCGGTTGGTATTGCTGGAGCGGGAACGCACTATTATCGATGCATATCGCGGCATCCTGCCTAAAGTAGCGGGCGACGGAAGCCTAGTCCAGACGGGTTTCCTGCAAAGCTCTTCGCAACTTGTAAACGATGATCGGCTCCCAGCGATACTGCCTGCGTACCTTGAAGGTGGTCTAGGGAGAGCCGCTTCAACACTTGAGACAGGGGCAAACCCCATTACTGCTCGAGTGCCAGTACCACGGAGGGATTCGAAGCGAAGCGCCGCCTGTGGTGCTACGCTCCGTGCGATTGGCGACCCAGTGCGGGCGAACAACGCCCCTCGGGGCTGCAGCGGACCCGTCAGACTTCGCAAAAAGGGCATTCGACTTTGTGCTACCAAAACAAAGCCCGATATGCACGGCTGCTGCGCCGCCAGTCCCCTTGCACGCTGCTCCATGCAGTCGAGTATCACCGTACGTCGCGGAGCACTGGTACGCTCCTGTGCGTGTGTGTGAGCTGCCTGTTAGCAACAAGTGTTTCGCGTCCGAAAGCCACAGACGAAGCACGAGCTCGGACTCTTCCGCAACAGCAACAGTGACGCCGTCGGTCCCTGTTCCACTGAGAAACTTAGAGGAAGAGCCTGAGAATCTCGTACCGCGCCAAGTCTGGCCTCTGGTTAAAGTAAGAGAATTACTGGTATGAAAATGATTTCGGGGAACGCTTCATAGCGATCGCGGGGGTCCAGCGTACCGCAGTTGCAAATTTTATACTAAATTGTTTCATATTAGTTTCGACCTCATACCCGTCTGGCTCCTCTACTCTTTCGATTCATTTAGGTTCCATCTCAAGAAGCGTATCATCAAACGCTTATTCGCTGTTTATAGCAGATGTGTTCGAAGTACGTTCATTTGAAGAAATGAAAAATACAAGGGAGAGGTATGGACATGGAAGTCGGGGATGGTGGAGGGCCTTCATTACGGGCTGCAGGAAAAACACATAAACGTTTCTGTTCTTGCCGACTAACGAGTGAAGAAGAGCATATATCGAAAAGGAAGAGGGGGAGGGGAGATAGGCAAACAAAAATATGTTTGCCCAATAGAAGGATTACGAGACTGTAATGGCATAGAGGGCGCGAGTTCAAGGAATCCTTGCATGAATATGTTCCACCAGCGGCAATGGATGCAAGGAGTTTGTGAACCGAGACTTCAACGCCGCCATCAAGATGAGATGATGTCTAGTGCTGAAGACGAGATCCGAGGAGCTGGCGCCATCCAACTCTGTGGGGTAGCCTCTCGGGCTCGAAGTGTACGGAGAGAAGCTGAAGCCGATAACAGGGGGCTGGTCGAAAAAGGCTGCGAGGTGCCTGTGAGTGGATATTAATTTACCCCATATCGTCATGGTACATTTTTCGCTTCACTGCCATGTTACTCTAAACTAGGACATAGGCTCTTCCCCAGACGAACACACGAATGTGTGGTTATCTTCCCACTATCATCAACATAAGAATTTAAGAGCTTTATTCTAAGAATGCCTGCGCTTCAACCCTACTATCTTCGGCATTCAATCAGCCGGTCGCCTCTTCCACTACAGATCTGTTGCCCGCAGTCGAGGGAAGTTGACGGTAGCGCTCAGGTTTCAATGACGCTGATTCCGGAGGTTGTTGATGCATACCACGGATAGGCGGTAGTTGTGGTCTATGCTTCGTTCGTCAGGTCGATCTCCTTTATGCATAGCCTCGGTGCGCCGTTCACAGCGGTGACAGTTGAATGTGGACAAGCTCTACAGTATATCCGTCAAACTTCCTCCAAACCGGCCCAAATGTAGCGCGTGAACGCTTGCTCCATTGCTCGATACGCACAGTTCACGGTTACAGAAAGCTGCTCTCATTGCTCTGATCTGCTTTCTTATCCGGTGCCGTGCCCTGCGATCGTGGCCTTCTTCTGGACGATTCACCTAACAAGTATACGCTTCGCTGCACATGGAAGCGCATGCCGTTCCATTCGATGACGGATTTTTCGGAACGCGGTGTTGTCCATGATGGAACAAGTACCGGAGGCAAAATCCAGTCTAGAGAACAGGTCGAAAAGTGTCGATCCGTATACCCTTTCCTCGTGCCATGCAGTAACGATAGCTCCACTGGTAGCGATCGTTGCGATCAAAGTCCGGTGCCAAGACTGGTTTCCATGGAAACAGTCGAGACGAAAGTCTCTGAGAACATACCCTGCGAGGGGTATCATACGGCTGTCGAGTGCCGTTTCATTGATGACTACCAAGGGAAGAGAATCATTTTTCGAACGGAATCGAGCAGTTTACGTGACGGGTTCAGTGAGCTTTCGGGATGAGCTTTGTAGGAATTCCTCAAAAAACGACGTCGAGTATTTTTTCCATGATAATCCAACGGTGCGAACTGTTGCGCCCTCAAGTTTCCCTGAAACAGAAGGTCAAATCTTGAACAATGCATGTTTTGAGCATGTTAGACGTACTCAAGGGAGACAAGTGGACACTTGTGCGTATGCATTGAATAATTGCACCACATAGATATGAATCTTTTGCTCGAGAACATCGCGAATCTTCGTGATAGCGGTGACGTGACGAATCCCGCCAGCAAAGCGTCGAACGCGCTTCTCCGTGAATGGGTCAGAGATCTCTAGCACTACGCACGAAAACGTACGCCCTCATTGCTACACTTCAAATATCGAGGCTTTGCATCTAACATCAGTTCGGAAAAATCGAAAAGCAGAAGAAGCGCTAGCGGTGCAGTCTTCTATGCAAATCTGGCGCTGCTGTAGATGGATCACGGACGCCAGACTCGCAACTTTTACAACTTCATATACATATCTACCACGCGTGACCTACGGAGCCTTGATCGGTGCATCAAGGCCGTTCCCGGACGTTTATGCCACATCAGCTTCTGCGTCCCGCCGCGATAGCCTGCAACGCTCCCGTCACTGCTGCCTGACGTGGCTTGAACCTATGTGGGTGAGCGTCTGCATCAATGAGCGACTCGCGTGCTATGCTGAGCCAGATTTCATAAAGTGAAAATTCACAGCCTGGTTGTCACCGGATAACGCGGTATCCACATGCATACCACCAGATCAGTGCTCCGAACCGCAGCGTTTCGCATCCGAAAGGGATGCTGGATTTGGAACGATCCCACCTATGGACATGGTAATCACATGGACCACCGCGAGAACGACCCGTGCGTACGAGGTCTTTCATCCTCAAAAGGTGTCAACCTAGAGGCCAGAAAGACCAAAACCATAAATCCTTCCTAGAATGACTGCGGAGCAAGGGCAATTTTCTCCGTTCCCTGAGCGCGTTCCTCATGGAGGTTCGCGTCCGCAGCATATCGGCACAAGACGCACACAACAGGACTTGCTTTTTCTGGATCCTTCAACGCCACTATGGGCAATGGATGAGGTTTTTAATATTGGTGAGCAGCAAGCGCGGACCATGCATGCTGCGGTGCAAGTACCCTGCGAAACCCTTCTTCGGCGCTCGAGCACAGTCGCCCTGGAAACATGCTCAACATGTGTGAAGCTTTACAGATCGTATGATCTCATCCTAGGCCACGGAGAACAAATCCTTCGCGGCAAATAAGAAAATAAACTATCATTCTTAATGCAACGGCACCAAAGGTCCCGCCTTTGCGCTTATCCCCAAAGCCCTATACGTGCCGCAGCAGTTTCTCCGCATGCTGTACAATCCAAACATTCCGTTCCCGAATACAAACCTTTAATGTCCAGATACCGCTGGTGAAGGTGCTCGCAAGGCGTCGCTGCGGACCCAATCTAGCCCGTCTATCGAGAAGCGTTCGGTCCGACGCACACCACAACGATGCTTGCTGCTGGTTCCCCGGCGAGGTACGTAGACGTCGCCTACGCACCAACGCGCTGCCAGAGACCGTAGAGCTCAGCACCCGGTGAGGGTGTCTTCGGACGTCTATACGCAGATGGAACGTCGCCACATTCGAGCAACTTGAAACCGGCTGGTTCCAGCACAGAGGCATACGCCTCATGAGAAACCGAGAAAGGGGGTCCTCCTTCCGCGCCCGTCCCCGAATCCCGTACAGGAAACATGAGCGTGAACAGGATGCCGCCTGGCTTCACGAGCTCCGCCATGCGAGCTGCCCATTGCTTGCGCAGATGCGGAGGCAGCGCGCAGAAGAAGGTATAGTCGTACACGAGATCAAAGGGCTCTTCATAATCGAATTTGAAAAAATCACCTTCGATGAACTGTACCTGCTTGCTAGAGAGGCCTGCCTCGTCGCGCATCGACTCACCACGTTTGCACGCGAGTTCCGAAAGATCCAAGCCGGTTACCTGACGCGCCGGGTCCTGCTTAGCCAGCGCAATCACATCGTATCCAGAGCCACACCCCGGAACAAGAGCTCGTCCGGACGGCAAGCGTGGTGCCAAGTGAACGAGTAACGGGTGCGCACAGCCGCAGTCCCACGGTGTTACGCCCTTCTCCCAGCGGTCACGCCAGTATACCGGTTGATCAGGTGACAGGTCGCTATTGTCACGGCAGGTCATTTTCAAGTCGAGGTACACACGAGTGAATACTTTTTTAAGTTCCTCAATAAGCGAACACACTTTAGAAAGTAAACAATGACTCCTAGAATAGAACGGACGAAAGCCGTCAATATCGCGGGTAGTGATGCAACGTTCATCCAGAGTCGCCTTCTGGAAGGCGTCGACCGTCGATGCGGCGCGCGCGTGGACGCGACATTTCCTCTGGAGTACGATTGATCCGGAAACTGAGCACCCCTGCGGATGAGCACATGCCACAAGTCAACGGGGAGGTGCACTCAACTGCGTCGCCCGATTCTTGTACATTTTTGTTGTTTAGTGTGAGACCGTCTTCGTCTCAGAAACAGAGAGTTGATCGATCCAGCAGAAGCACGGTTGCTGAGCCTACAGCGAATGCATTTCAGGCGCAGGGCCACTTGCAATACCAGGAATGGTAGCTGCTCGAGGATGCTCGTGCGAGTTGGTGCCCTGGCAGCTCGCATCCTTGGGTACCGTGTCCTGCGCTTGCATTCGCAGGTAGTCGTGAAACAACAAGTCACGAACTAGGCGGCAATCCTACGCTAAATGCCCGTCGCCATGAATACAGAGGGCTGATTCTTCATCGCCGTGCTCGATTGTATCAGCGCCAATGGGATAGGGGCATGCTCAGATTCCTCATGCCTCAGCGTGATGAAAACTTTGAAAGCCCACGATGACTCACTTGCTAGGCACAGTGCGTTTCTATGAATGAATTGTGTGAATCTACCAGAAAGTATCGTACGGTATCTCTGAAGTGAAGCCCATCCAGTGATGCGAAACGTTTCTGTGTCGTTTTGCGCACCCTGTGAATCAAGGCGCATCCCCACAGCAAGTGTGGCATCCGAATATGAGCACGTTAGCGATGGCGCCCTTGACTACAGTGGCGAAACGCGACCCATGCTGCGCTGCCTAGAGCAGCGTTGGTTGAAACTGCAGCTCTCAAGTCGAAATAGCTGCTGGAAAAGACGCCCAATCGTCAGTTGAAGAACCGAGGTTACCTACTGGTCTGGGGTAGCAGTCGCGTGTTCGGCAAAAGACGATAAGATCCATCGAACGATCAATGCTCCACGATGAAAAGGCATATCGCCGCGCCATGGGGTTCTTGTCACCATTACGGACTTCATGGCTGGCGCGGGACGACCGAACAGCGGCTCTGATGCGACTTCTGTACAGTCGACTGTTGCTGCCGCAGTTTAGAGTATGCAGTCGGTGTACGTCGCTGACAAGGGAATCTTTTCAGGAGCAACACCGAACGGCTGAGAAGGAAACGCCTCCGCAGAGTGGAACAATATCCCAAACAGGACTGGTACCCGGGGCAACGTTTAAACAGAGAACCCAAGCGTCACTGTTTGGGTGCCCACGGGGCGCTGGCGCCGCGGCACGCTGAAACACCTGAGCCAAACAAGTGCACAAATCGTGCCTGTGAAGGAGAAGGGTCGCTTGAAAACACCACCAACTATATGCAGAGACGTCGTGGAATACGAAAACACCCTATTCCTGAACGAAACTCGACTGGGCCACCTCGTTTGACCAAAACGAGTTTCAAGCGTGCCGGGGCTTCGTGCCCAGCTGCTCTCTCGCCGGTAGTCTCCAGTGATTCCAATATGCAGACCACGCGAATGTCAGCGCTTCTTCGGGGCGTTCTTCTCGAACGTTACAAACGTTTCCTCGCACGAGTGCGCCTCGATGACGGGACGGAGGTCACTGCCAGCGTGCTGAACCCAGGTCGCATGACCGGTGGCGACGAAGGCGCTCCAGCCAAGGGGTACGCTGTTCCGAACGAGTCTGCTGTCTATCTGGCGGCAGTTGATCGCGGAGCGAAAGCCAAGCATCCATTTCGCTGGATTATCGCCACCGAGCCGAGCACAGGGGCCTTGGTCTGTGTCCACACATTGGCGGCGAACCGACTCATTGGGGAGGCGCTCGAAAGTCGTGCTCCATGCCTCATGGAGGCCATCGGTGAAGCGCTGTCCGATGTTGAGGCGGGAGATAACGCCATGGAGCCGCGTGCCGTTCCACGTTTCCATTTCCATGAGGTCGAACGCGAGACGAGCCTCCCACGCCAGGATCCGGATACTGAACGCAGACGACGCGAAAACGCTCCTCCAGACACTGGAGCATGGCAAGCTTCCACAACGAAAACAAGGAAAACAAGTCGTTGCGACTTTTGCCTCGATCATCGCATTTTCATCGAGGTCAAATCGGTTACCATGCGTGGTTCCGCAGAGGGTTTAGTGCTTTTTCCAGATGCTGTATCGGACAGAGCGAGTCGCCATTTGCAGGAACTTGCGAGCATTGCCCGTGGGTCAGCGAAATATCCCAGAGCACGACCTGAGATGCCGGTGCAGGCTCTGGTCATCTTTGTGGTTCAGCGCAGTGATCCGCCGCGAGCGCTCTGCCCGGCAGAGTCGATCGATCCGGCATTTGCGGTAGCGATGCGACACGCTGCCTGCTGTGGTGTGCGTTTTCTCTGTCTCTGGGTAAAGCCGAGCGTTACCCGCGAGGAAGCTGTCCCGTTCCGATGGACGGTCGAATGGTCATGGATGCCGGCTCAAGGCCCAGCAGAACCACCGCCTGGCTGCGTCTCGGCAAGTCGATCGATTCCGGTGTTTCTCTCACAGGAAGCGGCCATGGAGTATCTGCGAAACGTCTGACAAGCAGAGACATCTGGATACGGATCCGCAGCTTACCACAAATGCTCACGAAAATCGTGATACACCCATGTGTCGCCATGCAAACTATGGAGGCTGGAGCAGGACGATCGGATCCAAGTCGAGCGACCTGGAAGATGTGAGCTTCTCTCTTGGCGCCGGAGGTCGGTATGGAGCCCTGCGTACGAGGTGCGCGCTCGGAGACGTCATGATCTGGTTTTTGTAGTGTCATGCGGAGGCATCGAGCGTATCGGAAGTCCAACCATGAGTTCGGGAAAACAAACGGAAGCATCCGTTAGTCCTTCCCATGGGGCAAAGGCGAAGTGGCTCGTCTCTATACGAACTGGGTCCAGCTCCTTCGATTGCATGTCTCTCGGGATGACATGCGCGTCGGTACTGAATTGCGTCAAATGTAGAATGCAAGATGCGATGAAGATTGCAAATAAGATGCCTAGTGATGTTTGGTGGTGGCTTTTGCGAGCTGTCTTGGATGTCTGCCTCGGGGTTCATTCAAACACCTTCCAGGATTGGTTCTTGTGGACAGGTCTTTCCGCTGTGCATCAGCAAATATTGGTTTTGAACCGGACCGCCAAGGCACATCGAATTCGTCGATCTGACCAGTTTACGTTCACGTATCCGCGAAACGGTGGCAATCGAGCAAAAGCACCGCGTTCGGAACCCCCGCCCCTATACCGTGTCCCTACACAAGATGCGCTATGGTGATGAGCGGGTGCATCCACGGGTGCACCAGACGGACTCGATGCCTCGCGCTTACAGAATGTGTATTCGCCTAGGGAGTGGTGCTGCAAGACTGCGTTTCACCACACAATGTGTATGATGTTTTCGATACCAGCACGGAAGTAAGCACTCTAGCAAAGGCAGCCCAGCACGCCTCCAAGCATCTCAACACCCTTCATAACATTTGTCTGCACAGCGAATCGTGCTCTGCGTTCGTATGGAATTGATGCGATTCAGAGGCCGCTGTCATCTCTGCACAGAATGCTGCCTCCCGACGTCATGAGGGAGTCGAAGCAGAGTGCTGCTTACGTGAAACAGCGGATTGCGCTATGATTCGTCTTCATCGTATCCATGCGGCGCCTTTCGAGCTGTATCGCGTTGCACATCTGCGCGCAATCCGATCCTTGCATTATCAAGAGTCTACACCCGCGTAGAATGAAACTGGAACAATGTTCCGCTCGCTCTGCACTCGTCTTGCGATTTGATTCGCAAAAGTTCTTGGATGCACAGCATCGATACGCCAAGTGCTGCAACAACGGCTTACGGACTCAAACGTAGTTTTCGGGATTCTCGGTCGGGCGTTTTTCTCTCGGAGTGACCTGTTCGTCGTCCATTCACCGCTGGAATGCGTTCCGTCGCCAGATTCATGTTGAGTCGCGCCACCCTCGAACCAGCGTCCCTGGCATAACCTATTTTATGATCGAATGCATTGGGGCAAGCATCCATTCTTCTGATTTTTTCAAGTATGGGATGCTCAAATCGCGCATTCCTCAATATGTCGGATCTCTATGTTTCGGGGCCATTGGTGGATGCAGCGATTCGCGCCCCCGGATTCACGACGGCTCAAGAGACGCGATGTCGTCTCCTGGACGCTTGTGCACCAGCTGATGCCCAGAGTTCGCCGCAATGGTCTCAGGTCAAACGATCGCTTCCGTTCGAAGCACGAGTCCGCCGCTCTGCACGGCTATCGACGAAACATCGTCCGGCAGCAACACGAGCCTCTCACGGGATATGCATTCGAAGGCTCCCATCGCTTTCATTTGCATGAACAGCGGTCTTGGACTCGGAGTCGAGACGTCGCAGGAATCGCGGCCAGTGGAGCGCTCGGTACCGTACGGCACGAGCGGGACGTTGACGGATCCAAGGCGTTTTGGCCTGCTCGCCGGCCTGGACTTGACGCTTACGGTACTTGTTGCACGGTGGACGACATCGCGTTCCCTAAACCCTCATTCGGAAGGAACGCGCTGCACTTGCGCGTGCAGCGGACACCGTACTCGCCGATGCGATCTGCCCTGACTAGCGCCCGTGATCGTAGCGTACGGCACCGGGCGCGGAAACGGCGGAGCGCATACAGGGGATCCCGCGGTACCCGTCAAGACCGTGTATCGAGCGATGAAGCGCGCCTTCAGATGACGCAGTGCAGGGTGTGGCGGAGAACGTGCCGCGCGCACACAGGAACTCGTGATACGAGTCAGGAGTCACGGCTGCACCCCAGGAAGGCTCGTGAATCGCAACTTGCGCCTGCACATGAAGTGCGTCGACGATACCGGGGAGCTGCGAAATCGGGACGTGCACGTTGGCCTCAACATCGTTCAACAGCTGACGTCGGAGCTGGATGTGCGGGAGGTACCGGCGTTTATCACTCTGCAGGGAATTCGGAGAAAAGAAAGAGGCAGGCACAGAAAGCGCACGACGACGACGCATGGATACGTAGCAATCGGAAGAATCGGGAAAGATAGGTTGTGGGCGCGAGATTCACCTCGTGGACCTGTCAAGATTGATCCCGGCA